>SDBT01001957.1_pt1 | contig 36988 bp, 31 predicted proteins | sample 2277101 | NCBI WGS metagenome assembly SDBT01 (sample SAMN10404973, study PRJNA504765) | marine sediment metagenome | isolation source: marine sediment core GS10_PC15, 103 cmbsf | place: Arctic Ocean: Southern Knipovich Ridge | collected 2010 | reverse complement strand
GAATCGGCTATTACATAGCCAGGTGCTTTTCCACCTTGCTTTGCTCGTACGGAAAAGCCTTTCGCTTCTCCCACACGAGCAGAGCAGTCTACTCGCTATTCCCGGTGCGGGATAGGAGAATCGAACTCCTAACCACAGTTTGGAAAACTGTTATTTTACCATTAAACTAATCCCGCCTTCGCTAAAGCTACGGCGGACAAGCCCGCTTTTACTATAGCCTTCTTTTGTTTCTCGTGGTCGTATACCCTGAGCTTGTCGAAGGGTCGGGCCGCTGGGAATCGGCTATTACATAGCCAGGTACTTTTCTATTTCACTGTGTTCAATATAGAAAAATCTTTCGATACCCAGATATAAGCAAATAAATTTGCTTATTCTCCCCAACCTGTCGGGCCGCTGGGAATCGGCTATTACATAGCCAGGTACTTTTCTATTTCACTTCGTTCAATATAGAAAAGTCTTTCGATACCCAGACATAAGTAAATAAATTTACTTATTCTCCCCAACCTGTCGGGCCGCTGGGAATCGAACCCAGTCTAAATGCTCCCAAAGCAATTGTACTACCGGTATACTACGGCCCGTTTTTACTAAAATTATAGCAGGTAGGCCTACTTTTACTTTTTAGTTAATCGATTATATCACAAGATTATATCTTTGACGACCCTTATTTTTGCTTGTTTCTTTTCTAAACTTAAAAATACAACCAATAAGTTTACCTGCCACTCTTTTTCGTCAGGTATTTCTTTTGATAAAAGGTAGGTTTGTATTGTTCGTGATAGTCTTTTTAACTTCCAGGGATGCATATTGTCTTCGGGCCTATAATCATCACTTGTTTCATGTTCTCCCAACAAATTCTTAACATCAGCAACAGTAACTGATTTTACTTCAATAAAATATAACTTATTCTTTTTTTCTGCGATTATGTCTATTTCTCCCCATTTTTTGGTATAGTTACGTTCCAATATTAGAAAATTATGTTTCACGAGAAACCTAACGGCTAAATTTTCTCCAATTTCTCCTATTTTTTGTGTTTTTGAAGTAAAGACTTTTGGCATTATATTTAACTATTTTTATCTTTAATTATACAAAAATACTTTACAAAAATATAGATAAAATAATTTTTGTCTCCTAAATTTTGCAACATTTTTATGATATTTTGTAAAACCTTTATAATATAAGGCTTAAAATGGAAATTATTTAGGTAATTTACATTATATTGATTTTTTCTATTTTTATGTATACAATTTAGGTGTGTCTGCGGGTCGTCAGACCTATCTGGCCACAGATCCTTCGAGCCGGAGACAGACACACTAAGAAACGTCACTTATCGTGGCGTTTTTTAGTACCTCATCATCGTCTGAAAATTTTAATCCTTTACCAACTGAATTCTCAATTAATTTAATATCTCTATACCATTTAGTAAACCAAGCAGGTGCAACACTTAGAAATCTTATTGCACCATTACCCTCTTGAGTAATCACAACCTTTACACGACGTTTTTTTATAATTACAACAAACCCCCAACAACGAACAAGAATATTTGCATAAATCCAACTACCCCTACGATTTACTTTTTTATTAATATTTTCTTCATCATATTCTTGATAGGTTGTAGATGTCTCAAGAATTAATTTTGCCATTGGTAGCATATCAAAACGCAGTATTTGTGCACCCTTATTCCTCATTTTCTTGGGAGAAGAATAAACAAGGTGATTAAAACCCTCGGAGGTAAAATTAACCCATTCATCATTAAGTGCGGGGCATTTTACAGAATTAAATGTCTCATAAAGCTCAGAGGCTTTTTGTCTTATTGCCTCATAGTCTTGTACTCGTTTTTCAATTGTTTTTTTATTATTTTCCATAAAAAAAACACCCTGAAACTGAAACTTGGGCTAAACTCATTATATTCTCATCTACAATAAAAGCAAATAGTTGTTCACCTTACTTCCAAAAAACCTTAAAACAGGCTATAATAAGACAAACAAAATACAAAACCTTACGAATAAAGCTCCGTCTTGGAGTGGGTTTCCCGTTTCCAGGGAGGTGTTTTGTCTTAAATTATTAGCTTAATTAAAAAACCTTACGTATGAATACAAAAAATTTTCCTATGTGGGAACAAGTCGTTTTAATAGTCGTAGCAATAATGTCATTTATTGTTGGAATATTATCTAGTGGCTTAATAGACGGTATTATGGCTCTTGCTATAAATACATTAATCGTTTTCGGATTGCTTAAACTTGGAAATTATATTTTTAGGAAGAAATAGCTGAACTGGATGAGAGAATAGAGATTACTTGTTGTTAAGGGATAGGTACCAGAAAACAAGCTAGTTTCACATGTAACTTGTTTCACGTGAAACAATTAACTAGATTTTTTGTCTTTTATTAATATAGCCTATAATATAAGGATATTTTAGTAAAAAGACACATAAAAGACATCTATAAGACATGTCCTTTATAAACATTATCAACATAGTTATCCACAGTTTTTGGTAATTAATGTATATTTTATAGAGTATATCTTTTTGCAATAAAGGACATTTATTATTTTCTAATTTGTGCGGCCAGGGAGGATCGAACTCCCGCTAACTGATTGGCAACCAGTTGTTCTACCACTAAACCATGGCCGCAAGTTTTTTATGTATTATTATAAAAACTACGAAATCTTTCTTTAATTTTACTTTTATAATAAAAAGCTTTTTTATTATAATATTTTATATGGATTAACGCAATTATAAAATTAGCCTATAAAATAAGGATTATTTGCCAATATTTTTAAAATAGTGTAAACTAATTATATCATTAATAAATAATTTAGCACCCGTGGTGAAACGGATATCACAACAGTCTTCGGAACTGTCATTGCAAGTTCGAATCTTGCCGGGTGCACAAAATAATTGTGAAACAAAATACTAAAAACTTAATATTAAAAATTCCCAAAGAGGTTTCACATGTAACTAGTACTTTAGAAAAGGCTGGTTTTGAGGCCTATTTAGTAGGTGGGTGTGTCCGTGATCTTATAATGAATAAAGAACCAAAAGATTGGGATATTACAACTAATGCTAAGCCTGAGCAGACAATAGAACTTTTTGAAAAGACTGTATATGAGAATAAATTTGGTACAGTAGGGGTATTCCTGCTTATGCAGGCAGGCGCTCCACATGAAACAGTTGTTTCCCGTGAAACATCCAAGGATGATGTTTTACATGAAACACCTGAATATATGATTATAGAGGTAACTCCTTATAGAATTGAGGCAAAATATAGTGATTTTAGACATCCAGATGAAGTAAAGTTCAGCGATAATCTAACGGACGACTTAAAAAGGCGTGATTTTACTATAAATGCCATGGCTTATAGAAAGGTAAAAGACAACTCTAATCTAACGGACATCTTTGGGGGCTTAAAGGACATAAATGACAAAATAATAAGAGCTGTTGGAAATCCAGATGAACGTTTTACTGAAGATGCGCTTCGCATGTTGCGCGCAGTACGTTTTGCTGTGCAACTTGATTTTTCACTTTCTTCAGAAACAGTGGAAAGTATTTTAAAAAATGCAGACTTAATAAAAAAAATATCTGGAGAAAGAATTCGTGATGAGTTTGTAAAAATAATTATGTCAGAAAATCCAAGTGCTGGAATTGTGATGTTGCAAAAATTTAATTTATTAAAAAATATAATTCCTGAATTGGAAGAGGGTATAGGATGTGAACAATCAGGGGAGCATCTCTATGATGTCTGGGAGCACTTACTATATGCTCTTAATCATGCTACAAGTAAAAATTGGCCTTTAGAAATAAGGTTATCTGCACTTTTTCACGATATTGGAAAGCCAAGGTCTAGGAGATTAGCTCCGGCTGGTTCTTCTAAGAAAAAGTTTACTTTTTACGGACACGAAGTTGTTGGTGCACGAATAGCAAAAAAAATAATGGAAAGATTAAAGTTTTCTCAAAAAGAAATTGTTTTAGTAGAGAAACTTGTTCGCAATCATATGTTTTTTTCTGATACAGAATTAATTACACTTTCTGCGGTGCGAAGAATTATTACAAAAGTTGGTATTGAAAATATTTGGCTTCTAATGAATATTCGTGAGTGTGATAGGGTAGGGATGAAGAAAAAAGAAACACCGTATCGTTTGCGAAAATATTTTGCAATGATTGAAGAAGCTCTTCATGACCCAATTTCTGTTGGTCAATTAAAAATTGATGGAGAATTTATGATAAAAGAACTTGGCATTAAGCCAGGACCCAGAATGGGATGGATTTTGCATGCTTTACTTGAAGAAGTATTAGATGCTCCAGAAAAAAACACAGTAGAACATTTGTCTGAACTAGTAAAATCTCTAAATATACTTAGTGATAGTGAGCTTAAAACCCTTGGTGAGCGTGGAAAAGAGAAAAAAGACGAACTTGAAGAAGGTGAGATAGAAAAATTACACTCTAAACACGGAGTGAGGAAATAAACACATCTACGCTATAGCGTAGATGTGTTTATTTGGAGTTTAAATTGTTTTCTTCTAACTAAAATAAGTATAACTAACACTAAATCAATTAATGCTATTACAGCTGAATAAAGTCCCGTAGTTATGGTTAATATATTAAGAGCAAGAATTGAAATGGGATAATTTATTGCACTAATAGCAAAAGATGTAGCATTTTCCTCAAATGGCAATCGGTATGCTTTTCGGAATGTAGGAACTGACCCAATAATATCTGCTATTGAAACAAAAATTACTGCAAATAAAGGATTTTTAGTAAACCACCATAGAAATATACCAATTAAGGCTCCAGTTAAAGCCATCCAATCATATTTATCATAACTTACGTGTTTTTGTATTAAACCAATTAGGGCAATTACAGAACAAGCTAGTACATTTGTTCCCAATATCCAAGACCCAGCCCCTCCTCCCGATATTAATACTGCAACCAGAGCAATAACATTTATAACAGCCCATACAAACCAGGTAAAAGCATGTGGTTTAGTTTTACCTTTAAATATTCCAAGAAAATAAATTCCATAACTTATTACTTGTATTCCTATAGTTAAACAACCAAGTAATATTTTATATTCCATTTTATAGTTTTAACACAAATTATTTTTAATATACTTCTTGCTGATAACAAGTTTCACAATATACTATTTCTGGTCTATCGGGGGAGTAGGATGTTCTGAATTCGTTTTTACAGTTTGTATTTGTATGGTTTGCATGATTCTTTTTATTGCACATACAAGACCGTGACCAAAGATTGCGAGGGTTTCGTTTCTTCATCCTATCTTGATGTCGGCACTCAAAATCCTTATGTGGTAAGGGTAAAGTCATTCTTTTATAAAAATCAAATTCAGCTTTTGTAATACGAAAGTTCTTTTTACATTCTTTACATACTAGAATCTGATTTAAAATATCTTCTGTAACCTCTTCAATTGTTTCTGGCATATCTTTCTCTTTTATTGTTTCTTTTTCATAAGTTCCCGTTATTTTATCTTGCCAGTTAAATTTTTTTTCTTTGGCTTCTTCTTTCGTCATTGGGTAATATTCTTGTGCTAGTGTTTCATTGTAGCCAAAAGGAGACAATGATGGATGAAAAAATTCTCCATAAGTATTTTCTTTCTTAAATTGTTCTGTGATTTTTTCTCTTAATTTTAAATATTCTTCTTTGGAATATTCTTTATTAAGAATGTAATAATTTTTTTTATTTAACCCTACAGAACCAAAGCAATTTGTACAGTTATAACAACTGTCAGAGTAATGTACTTCATTCCCATACATAATATAAACTCCATTAATACAATTTGTGCTTTGTAGTGAGCCCATAATGTTATAACAGCGTTCTCCTTTGAAATAATGATTATTTACATCTTGGCAATCTATTGGGTCTTCGGCATCTGCTATATAGGAACAATTTTTTGAGTTTGAGGCGTCAAAAACATTCACACCATCATGACAATTGTATATATAGTCTCCGGTTACATTATTACATTTTGTTGATAAGGCATATTTAACCAATGCATCTTCTCTTAATTTTTCGTATTTTTGTTTTGCTTCTTCTATGGATTCATAATTAGATAAAATTTCTAATTTTTTCTTCTCAAATTCCTCTTTGGCATATTGGACATTTTCTATACAATAATTTAAATTACGTCCATTAGTACAAAAAATACAATTTTGACAATTTCGCATATCAAAAGAGAAAAGCACATCTGCACATTCTTGGAGTCGCTCCCCAAATAAACATTTAAAACTTTTTCTTGTGTCAACACATTCATAACAAAGTTCTGAGTCGTACAAGAAAGTACAATCCATAGAATTTTTACAGCGCTGAATGAGTCTGCCGTATAGACAATCTTCGTTATTTTCAGCCGCAAATATTAAATAACAATTTTTACATTCACCAGCATTATTTGTATAGTCACTATTTATACTATCTATTACAAGTAGGGAAATACGTGGAACTTTATTTTTTAGTTCTTTAAATTGTTCATAAAATGGCCTTGAATTATCATAATCCATTTTATAAGTAACTGGATCCCAACCATCACCCCACCAGCATTTTTGGCAATAAATAGGGAAGGGAGTGTTTTTAGGGTAAAGAGAAATACCATCCTTTTTACAAAGGTCACAAGCTCTATGATAAAGTGTGCGTTCATTACGAAAAGCTAATCTTCTTTGCATTCGACAGTCTGGGCAATGAAGGGGAGAGGACACCCCTATTTGTTCATAAAAAATTAAATCCTCTTTCCTAATTTCAAAATCTTTTTTACAGTTTTGGCAAATTTTTTGCATCTTAGTATTTTGGTTTTTACACGCAAATATAAACTAATTATATATTTAATCCAATGTATTATTAATAATACTGTCGCAGGTTCTATTCTGTAAGTTTTTGTCTTTTTTCTAAATATTCCAAGTGTTTTACCTTTTCTTTTTTAAAAGCATCAGATTCTAGTCCATAAGTCTCTAACATATGAGAAGCTAGTTTTGCGCTCAGATAATGAGGCATTGATACGAAAGACGCTCCATTTTTATAAAGTTCTTTAGTGTGTTTTATATCATTTGAAATAACCATTGCGATTCCTTTTGGGTTGTGATTATGATAAAAAGAAACTAAGTTAAGATTTATCTTAAAGTCCGGAATGGTTGAAATCATCGCTTTTGTATTAGGAAGATTTATTTCTCTAAGAAAATCGATATTTTCAGCATCACCGTAACGATGGGGAATGTTATTTTTCTTAAGCTTTTTGATTGATTTTGGATTAAAATCAACCACAACATACTTGATCTTGATTTTTTCTGCAGCGTGGACAAAATCATAGCCGACACGGTCATAGCCGAAAATTATTAAATCAAAATTATTTTCTTCACCTTCTTGCTTACCACTTGATTGTTTTTTAAATTCAAAAAGTTTCAAAATGTTTTTTATTCGGTCATATATTTTATTTGAATATAAGATGAGATAGGTTGACCCGGTAATTGTGATTATTCCGACCATGGTTATGAGGGATACAATTTCTCTTTCAACATGTCCAAATGATAGACCAAGGGCTATTAAAATAAAGGAAAATTCACTGATCTGGGCGACAGTAAGACCAGCGAGAAATCCAGTTTTACTTTTATATCCGAGTAAATTCATAAGAATTACAACAATAATAGGGTTGCCTATTAAAACAAAAAGAGAGAGAACGACAGCAGGGAAGAGCATGGACTGGAAATCAGCGAGAATCATTTGTGAACCTAGCATTATGAAGAAAAGAAGGATGAAGAAATCTCGAAGTGGTTTCATCCTAGAGCTAATTTCTTGAGAAAACGAGAATACCGATAAGGCAACGCCAGCCGCTAGGGCTCCTATCTCTAGAGAAAAGCCATAAATATGAAATATTGCAGAAAGCCCTAACCCCCAAGTGATAGAAAAAAGAAATAGATATTCTTGAGAGCTTGTTAGGAAGTTTTCAAATTTAGGTAAGATATATTTGCTTATTATGTATAGTATAAAGAAAAAAGTTAATGCTTTTATAAAAAGAACAAAAGCAAACAAGAGTGCTCCATTTTCTAAATTGTGTGTTGAGCCCCAAACAGAAATAAAAAGAAGAATTATCGTAGCCACCACGTCTTGTACCAATAAGAAGCCAACAGAAATTTTCCCATATAATTTATCCAAATCACCCTTATCAGACAGAAGCTTTAAAATAATGATTGTACTTGAGAAAGTTAGAGCTATTGCTCCATATAAAGAAACAGTAGTGTTAAAACCCAGTAATGTCATTATGAAGAATCCAACTACTGAAGTTACAATAATTTGGCCTAGACCAGTGACCAGGGAAGCTTTACCTACTTCGCGTATTACATCTGGTTTTAAATTAAGACCAACAATAAAAAGAAGCATGGCAATACCCAGCTTTGAAAAAAGCTCCACATACTCTACCGACTGTGTTAAGTTTAGAAAATAAGGGCCAACAACGACTCCACTGATGATGTATCCGACCACCAAAGGTTGTTTCAGAAGCTTAATTAGGAAAGAAATAAATGTGGCAACTCCTAGTATAAGTCCAATCTCTATAAATATAGACATATTAAAAATATAACATATTTAAAATATATTAAAATAGCTCAAGCCAAATAGGACAGTGGTCTGAGCCCATATATTTAGTGAGCATTCCAGTACCCTTGATGTTTTTAATGATTTTTTTGTCGGTAAAAAAATAATCCAATCTCCAGCCAACATTCCTACTTCTACACGCTGTTTTTACGTCCCAATAAGTATATATATTTATTTTTTCTGGATAAAATACTCTAAATGTGTCAAAAAAATTATTTTTTATAACTTTACTAATCCAAGCTCTTTCAATAGGCAAGAACCCTGTATTTTTTTCATTTGATTTTGGACGAGCAAGGTCTATTACTTGATGTGCAGTATTTATATCTCCACAGAAAATTATTTTTTCACCATTTTTACGAAGTTTAATAATAAATTTTAAAAATGCTTCATAAAATTTTAATTTATATTTTAATCTATCTAATCCTCTTCCTGCATTAGGGCAGTATAAATTTATAATAGTAAAGTTTTTAAATTTAGCACCAATTAATCTACCTTCGTCGTCTAGTTTTTTAATTCCCATACCATAAAAAACTTCTTTTGGTTTTTCTTTTGAATAAATAGCTACTCCACTATAGCCTTTTTTTATTTTTGGATATGAGAAATAAGAATAATAACCCTTTATTTTAAGGACTTCTTCTGGAAGTTGCTCTGGTCTTGCTTTTGTTTCTTGTAAGCACAAAATATCAGGCTTGTGTTTTTTAAACAGAGGAGTTAAAAAACCTTGTTTTGCAGTTGCCCTTAATCCATTTGTATTCCAACTTATTATTTTCATGCTATTTCTTGTTATGAAATTTTTTGTGAATATCGCGTAAGTGTTTATCTGTAACGTGTGTATAAATTTGTGTTGTACTTATATTAGCATGACCCAATATAGCTTGAACGGAGCGTAGGTCTGCACCATTACTAAGTAAGTCTGTGGCGAACATATGACGCATAACATGGGGAGTAACTTTTTTTGAAATACCTGCTTTTATTGCATGTTGTTTTACTATTCGTTCAATAGATCTACGGGCAAGTGGTCCACTTTCTTTCTTTTTTGACATTTCATTTCCAACCTGAACAAAGAGAGCATCAGACATATCTTTTCTTGCTTTTAAATATGCCCCTACAGAACTTTTTGCTTCATCAGAAAGGAATACCACTCGAATTTTCCCACCCTTTCCACGGATAGATAATTCGTCTGAAGAAAGGTCAATATCTGAATTTAGGGCACATAGTTCTGAAACACGAAGTCCAGTTGAAAATAAAAGCTCTAAGATAGCCTTGTCTCGCAAGTCTTTTAAATCTGTTCCTTTTGGAGAGTTAAGTAATCTATTCAATTCCTCATTAGTAATTAGGTCCAATTGTCTTTCAGAAATCTTTGCTAATTCTATACGCTCAGACGGCATTGATTTTATTTCTTGACGAGCTAGATATTTTAGAAATGCACGTAACGCTATTAGATAATAATTTTGTGTTTTTTTAGACAAGGTTTCTCCTGTTGCCCTATTATTACCCGTACTTTGTCTATTTAGCCAGAGACGAAATTCACGAACCATATTATCATTTATATTTGCCGGATTATCATTTTTAGTAAACTCTAAAAAACGTGATAAATAGCGATCATAGTTTTGAACGGTATTGAAGGCTCTACCTCTTTCTATTTCTATATATTCCAAAAATTGAGTTTTTAGTTGTTTAAGCGATGCCATCTTTATATTTTACCACGTCGCACAATATTTTCATTAAAACTTGACGTCGGCGGGGGAGAAGAAATATCGTCCATATTGGATAAAACGAGCCACGGGGTTCGTTGACCTCGTGAAAGTTTAGCCCTTTATGGGGTCTTTTTAATTTATATATTAATTTTAGCTAGGCTTTGCCTAGCTGGTTAATTCTATCAAAACGCTCGAGCATTTTGGTAGAATCTTTAAAGGAGTTGCAATTTAAAGGGTTTTATGCTACTATAACAAAATGTTAGCAACAAAGAAAAAGCAAACAGTTATAAAGAAAAATCAAATTCATGAGAAAGACACAGGTTCTCCTGAGGTTCAGGTGGCTGTATTGTCTACTCAGATTTCTGAATTAGCTAAGCATTTAAAAAAGCATAAAAAAGATAATCACTCTCGCCGTGGGTTGATAAAGATGGTAGCAGATAGACGTACTCATTTGAAATATTTAGAGAGAAAAGATAAGTCTCGTCATAAAGCCCTCTTGAAAAAGATGGATCTTGTCTAATATTTTCTATAAATCTAAATTACTCTATAAGGAGAGAAGTGTTATACTTTAACATAGGTTGAATTTTTAATATTTTTTAATAATTTTTTATATACAATGACTGTTATAAAACACAAAGAACAAAGAGTTGGAGTTTTTATTGATACACAAAATTTATATCATTCTGCTCGCAATTTATACAATAGACGAGTTAATTTTGGTGCAGTTTTAAAAGATGCTGTATCTGGAAGAAAATTAGTACGTGCAGTAGCTTATGTTATTACAACAGAGGCTGGAGATGAAAAGAATTTTTTTGAAGCACTATCTAAGCTTGGAATTGAAACAAAGACTAAAGATTTACAAATATTTCATGGTGGAGCAAAAAAGGCGGATTGGGATGTAGGAATTGCTATAGATGCTATTAAAATGTCTCCTCGTTTAGACTCAGTTATAATAATTTCTGGTGATGGAGACTTTGTACCACTTGTGGAGTATTTACAAACTATTGGTGTGCAAGTTGAAGTTGTCTCTTTTGGTAAATCAACATCTGGCAAACTGCGCGAATCTGTGGATGATTTTGTAGATTTATCTTTAAATTCTAGAAAATATTTAATGGGGGGAAGATAATCCCAGTAGTAGAACAAGTTCACTACGGGACAAGTTTTTGCATTTTTATCCATATATGCTAATATAAAAAACAGTTTATCAGTTAACTTAGGTTCGCCTTTAGATAGAGATAGTGTCTCACTTTTTTGTGAAACAGTACTTTATTCTGAGGGGGAACTAAAAAATATGAAAAAGAAAGAATATAGTGTAGAAATTGGAGGTAAAACATTAACCGCTATTTTTACAGACCTAGCTGAACAAGCACATGGCTCTGTAATGCTTAAATATGGCGAAACAGTCGTTCTTGCAACAACTTGCATGTCTAAGGATAGCCAGAAGGGATTAGGCTGGTTTAATTTAACTGTTGATTATATAGAAAAGTTTTATGCTGCTGGTAAAATTCTTGGGTCTCGTTTTATGCATAGAGAGGGTAGGCCTTCTGAAGATGGCATACTTACTAGTAGAGTAATTGACCGAACTCTTCGTCCTCTTTTTGACCAGTCAATTCGTCATGCAGTACAAGTTATGGTTACAGTTATTTCAGTAGATGATAATGACCCCGCAATTTTAGCTGTAAATGCAGCTTCTCTTGCTTTAGCTGTGTCTGATATTCCATGGGGAGGACCTATAGGATGTGTTCGTGTTGGAAAATATGATTCAGATACTTTAACAATAAATCCATCACAAAGCTTGCGTGAAAGAGACGACCAATATAAATTTGACGTAATTGTTTGTGGAAAAGATGGAAATATAAATATGATTGAAGCATCTTCTCATCAAGACAGTGAAGAAGAGTTAGGGGCTGCACTTGTTAGAGCAAGTGAAGAAATAACAAAATTAGAAAACTTTCAGAAAGAAATAATAAAGGAAATAGGTAAAGAAAAAAGAGTTATAGAGAAAGAGGAAATTTTGCCAGAGTCTGTGGAACTTTTTAACGAAAACATTCTACCAAAAATGGAAAAAGCAATATTTATTGGTCCTGGTAAAAAAGAAATTGATGAACTTCACACTATTTGGAACAATATGGTGAAAGAAAAATATCCTGAACGTAGTGAATTTTTTTTAGAGGATACTTTATTTGATGAAACAGAAAATAAAATTCTACATAAAAAAGCAATAGAAGAAGACAAGCGCTCAGATAGTAGAAAAATGGATAAAGTAAGAGACTTATATGCTCAAGCGGGGAAGGTTTCTTCAGTTCTTCATGGTTCAGGAATTTTTTATCGTGGAGGAACTCACGTTCTTTCAGTTCTTACCTTGGGTGGGCCTGAAGATAAACTTTTAGTTGATGGCTTACAATTAAAAGTAGAAAAAAGATTTATGCATCATTATAATTTCCCACCTTATTCAGCTGGAGAAGTTGGTCGCACAGGATTTACAAATCGTCGTGAAATTGGACACGGAGCACTTGCTGAAAAAGCATTAGCTATGGTTCTACCTTCTCCTGAAGATTTTCCATATACTATTCGTGTTGTTTCTGAATCAATGGCTTCAAATGGTTCTACTTCTCAGGCCTCAATTTGTGCTTCTACTCTTGCTCTTATGGATGGTGGAGTGCCAATTAAAGCACCCGTAGCTGGAATTGCAATGGGTCTAATGTTGAGCGAAGTGAAATCCGCCTCTGGTGGATATGAGACCAAATATAAAATCTTGACTGATATTCAAGGACCAGAAGATCATCATGGAGATATGGATTTTAAAATTGCAGGTACACGCAATGGAATTACTGCTATTCAACTTGATGTAAAAGTTGAGGGAATACCGATAAAAATATTGGGTGAAACAATGATACAAGCAAAAAATGCACGATTGACTATTTTAGATAGAATTGAAAAAGAAATAGCTACTCCAAGAAAAGAAATATCTTCTAATGCACCTAAAATATTAGTTACTACAATTAATCCTAGTAAGATAGGCTTGGTAATTGGTGGTGGTGGTAAGACCATTAAAGATATAAAGGAAAGAACAGGAGCTGAGATTAGTATTGAAGATGATGGCACTGTGTATTTCACTGGTAAAGATGGGTCTGCTGAAAAAGCTATGGACATTGTGCAAGAAATGACACATGAATTTAAAGTTGGTGAAGTCCTAAAGGGAGAAGTTGTTAAGGTTGCTGATTTTGGAGCCTTTGTAAGATTAAATGAAATGACAGATGGCATGGTTCATATTTCTGAAATGGCATCATTTCGCGTAGAGAGAATTAACGATATAATAAAGGAAGGTATGATTGTACCTGTAAAAATTATTAGCGTTGATGAAGAAAGAGGAAAGATTGGTTTATCTATTCGCGAAGCAGACAAAGATTTCTTTTCAGCAAAAGGTAATTCTACCTTAAGTGAAAAAAAGTAATTAATGGATAAAGAAAACAAAAAAATATTTACCCGCAATACTTCTAGCCCAGCTGATGCCCGCCCGCATGACTCGCTTCAGCGTGTCGGGCAGGCAGGCGAGCCAACTAAAGTTGTAGAAACTTATGCCGAAGATATGGCACAGGTTCTTGAAAGTGACAAGGGGGGATTAATTAAGAAAATTATTAAAGAACAATCAGAAAAAGAACTAAAAAAGAAAAACTTTCATCCAGAGTCAAAAAGAAATAAACTTTATATGTTTTTAAGTACAATCCTTTTACTTTTAGCTTTTTCAGCCTTTATTTTTTTTCTTTTTAGAGAAAATATTAATACAGTACCAATTGAGAGGCAGTTTAATCCTATTGTTTTTAATGATAAAAGTTTTTTTATTGAAATAAAAGATCTTTCAAAAGATAAAATAATTGAAAGTATTTTAACTGAAATAAGAGAAACTGAATTAAAAAATGGCGGACTAGAGGGTATTTATTTAACTAAAGATAAGCAAGTTGTTGGCCTGAGAAATTTCCTTGCTATTTTAAAAAGTAATTTTTCTCTACCTGATAGAATATTTGTAAGTGATAATTTTTTACTTGGTTTAGTAAAAGGAGAAACAAAAGATTTATTTATATTAATTAAGACTCGTTCCTTTGCTGATATTTTTGATAGTGTAAAAGCTTGGGAAAATAAAATACTTTATGACTTACATACATTTTTTGGAATTCCGATAAACTCAAGTACGTCTTATTTATTTACTAAAGATTTTGAAGATGGAATTGTAGAAAATAAAAATGCTCGTATTTTATATGACAAAGATGGTGCAGTAATAATAATGTATGTTTTTGCCGATGATACTTCACTTATAATAGCGAATAAAGCTGATGCAGTGCATGAAGTTATATTTCGTCTTTCAAGTAGTCAGTTAAAAAAATAACTATACCTAAATATTAGTTTTAAGTTTTTATATTTTCTCAATTTTTTCCCATGGAAGATTTTCTTTGCCAAAATGTCCATAAGTAGCAGTTTGTAGAAATATTGGACTATCTAAATTCAATCGTTTGATAATAGAAAGAGGACGAAAATCAAAATTCTTTTGTACTATCTTCATCAAGTCTTCTCCTTTTTCATTAAATACTTCTATCATTAAGGGTTCAGCCATGCCGATAGCATAAGCAACAGATACAAGCACCTCTTTGCCATATCCTCCTGAAACTAAATTTTTTGCTACAAAGCGTGCCATATAAGCGCCAGAACGATCTACTTTTGTTGCGTCCTTTCCAGAAAAACATCCTCCTCCATGTGGAATTAATCCTCCGTAAGTATCTACAATAATTTTACGTCCCGTAAGACCAGAATCAGCTTTAAATCCACCCTGAATAAATTGACCAGTTGGATTTACTAGTATTTTAACTGTCTTCTTTTCTTCTTTTGAAAGGAGAGGGTAGATAATTTTTTCTGTAATCTCTTTTCTAACTTCTTCTAATTTTACATCAGAAGAATGTTGAGTACTTACTAATACTGTGTGTAATTTCCCATGAGTATAAGTTACCTGTGTTTTACCGTCTGGCCTTAACCACTTAATTTCTTTATTTTTTCTTGCGTCTTCTAGGTGTTTTGCAAGTTTATGTGCTAATACCACTCCTTTTGGTAGAAATTCTGGTGTTTCATTAGTAGCAAAGCCATACATTATTCCTTGGTCTCCAGCACCACCAGTATTTACTCCTAAGGCTATTTCAGGAGATTGAGGTATTATGTGGGCTGATACTTCAAGTTCGTCATCATATCCAATTTCTTTATAAATCTTTTTTGCGATTTTCACATAGTCTACTTCTCCTTTTGATGTTACTTCTCCTCCTATTATGAGTTTTCCATGTCCACCAAAAACCTCAACAGCTACTCGACTTTTTGGGTCTAGTGTTAAATATGCATCTAAAATGGCATCAGAAATTTGATCACAAATTTTATCAGGATGACCAGAGGTGACACTTTCTACTGTGTAATTATTATTATGTTTATAAAACATAAGTATGAGTATATCATTAGATTAATATTTTTAATAGTTTTTAACATAATACTTGCACCCACACCTTCTTTATCATTGTTCTGCTTTTTGTTCTATCTCCAGGCTTCGTTATGGGGCTTGCACCCACACCTATGTTTTGATTGCGCCAAAGGCGCGTTTATAAAACTATCAAAACATAGGTGTGGGTGCTTGCTATGAAAAATTTACATGCTATGATTTAAACATCGTGTTAAATAAGAAAAAAATAAAAGAAAAATTAGAGAAAGAAAGAGACCTTTTGATTGAAGAAATGAAAGATATGGGTAGAATGAATCCAGAAACTAACGAATGGGAAGCAACTCCACAAGAAATGGATGGCCCAGAATCAGATAAAAATGATTTGGCTGATAGATTTGAAGATTTTGAATTAAAAAGTTCAATGATTGAGTCATTAGAACCTAGACTACAAAATGTTTTAAAAGCTTTAAAAGAAATAAATAAGGTATCTTTTGGAAAGTGTGAAGTTTGTAAAGAAAATATAGAAAAAGCTCGCATAAATGCTAATCCTGCAGCTCAAACTTGCACAAAACATTTAAAAGAATAAGATATTGTTTTTTATAAAACATGAATTTTGCAAAAGTTTATTCAGCACAAGTAAATTTTCTTTCTGGAGCAATTGTTAGTATTGAGGTGGACCTTTCTAGGGGACTTCATACTTTTAACATTGTTGGTCTTCCTGATAAAGCAGTTGATGAATCTAAAGACAGAGTGAGTGGAGCAATAAAAAATTCTGGTTTCAGGTCTCCAAAAGCTAAAAATCAAAAAATTGTAGTTTCTTTATCTCCCGCTGATTTAAAAAAAGAGGGTCCATTTTTTGATTTAGCTATTGCTATATCTTATCTACTTGCAAATGGCGACATTCAATTTAATCCTGAGAAAAAGATTTTTTTAGGTGAACTGGGATTAGATGGTGCATTGCGAGGTGTTCGAGGAATATTACCACTTGCTCAAGCCGCGAAAGAGCATGGTTTTGAAGAAATATATTTACCAAAAGTGAATGCTTCTGAGGCAGCACTAGTGAAAGGAATAAAAGTTTTTGGTGTGAGTAGTTTAAATGAAGTGGTGGAGCATTTAGCTCAAATCTCAGAAGGAGCTAGAGTCTCAACTTCTAATAAAGCTAGAAACTTGGGAACAAAAATCTCAGCTCAGCCTCAAACTAAAGTAAATTATAAAAAAGAATGGAAAGGTGGAGATTTTTCTGATATTCGTGGACAGGAAAGTGCTAAAAGGGGACTTGAAATTGCAGCTGCTGGTGGACACAATATTGCAATGTATGGACCACCAGGTACAGGTAAGACTATGCTTGCGCGTGTTTTCTCTACCCTATTACCCCAATTAAGCTTAGAGGAAGTTTTGGAAATAACCGGAATACATTCTGTGGCTGGTGCTATAAGAGGAGAGCTTGTATGTTTTCCTCCATTTCGTTCACCGCACCATACTTCGTCTTATGTTTCTATTATTGGTGGGGGTACATATCCAAAACCTGGCGAGGTAACACTTGCACACAGGGGAGTTTTATTTTTAGATGAATTTCCAGAATTTGAAAAAAGAGTAATAGAATCACTTAGACAACCACTTGAAGATAATTTTGTTTCTATTTCTCGTGCTCGTGGTTCAGCAATTTTCCCTTCCAATTTTATTTTAGTAGCAGCAATGAATCAATGTCCATGCGGTAATGCTGGAAATAAGCAAAAAATTTGTATTTGTAAACCTTCTGACATAGATAGATATAAGAGAAAATTATCTGGACCAATTATGGATCGTATTGATTTATGGGTTTCAGTTAGTAATGTTGATTATAAAAAATTAAGTGGAGATGGAACAGGTGAGAAGAGTGAAAAAATTAAAGTAAGGGTAGGGAAGGCTAGAGAAATACAAAAGAATAGATTTGAAAAATTGGGTAAAAAAATTAGCACTAATAGTGAGATGGGCGTGAAAGATTTATCAAGTATTGTGAAGCTTACAGATGAAGTAAGAAAACTTCTAGATGACAGTGCAGAGCAATTAGCTCTTTCTGCTCGTGCCTATCACCGAGTTATTAAAATCGCTCGCACAATAGCCGACCTTGAAAATTCTCCAGAAATAAAATCTCATCATATCTTTGAAGCAATACAATATAGACCGAGAGTGAATACATAAATCTGTGAAGGATAGTCTTTTATGGAAATTTGATATAATTAAAATATGGATCAGGAATTTATTTGCGACAGTAATAAATATAAAATTTATAGGGAAACTAATACTATTGGTTTACCCGTTTCTATTAATAACTTGCCGGAAACAATACAAGTAGAAGGGCATACTTTATATTTGCCCAGTCCTTTTCATGTGAGTCTTTTTTATATAGGACGATTAGTTGATAAATATAATATTTCAATTCCAGATTTTGTAAATAAGATTATAAATGATTTTTGTATTTTTACTAAAACTAACAATATTGAAATTATTGGTTTTAAAAATGATGAGTATAAATTTGTTGATAGAGATGATTTAAGGAAAACTGTAGTTATTATGTGTGAAGTGTCTAATCTTGATAAGTTTTTTGACTTTATCAATAAAAAATATGATTTAAGCATCAAATATCCAACTCCCCATGTTACTCTTTACAACACCCTGAAAGGTGAGCCAGGCATGCGCCTAATGGATTCAGATGATATTAAGAGCTTCACTATACCTATTGAGAATCCCATAGGTCGTTTATTGTAGTTTTTAAGTTATCCACAGATAGCTTATTGACAAGTGAACGCTCGTTCACTTATACTAGATACAGGTCAATTTATTAGACATCGTTCAAAGAAAATTAAACCTTCCTGCGTTAGGTTATAAGGAGAATAATGCTCTTGGAAAGTTTATTTTCTTCTCGCGATTTTATCAACATAGTTATATGTCACAAAAACAATTTTTAAAAAGCGTAGAAATAGAAATACAAAGAATCAATAAAATCATTGATAAAAAGATTATTTGTGGAGAAGATTATTGGAAAGAGGCGAGAGACCACAAACTTCTTCTTCGTAAAATTCGATTTCATTCTCGAAGAACCTTTTTGAAAAGGCTTTTTCCCCGCCTGCAACGCTATGCGTAGCATTTCGGGTAGGCAACCTTTCTTTCGATTTAAAAAATAATGAATCAACATCAGAACAAACTAGAATCTTTTTATTCTCAAAACAAAAGAATGCCTACGTATTCTGAGATGATGAAGCTCTTTAATTTTAAGTCTAAGAATGCAGTATTTAGAATTGTAGAAAAATTAGTAGATGCAGGATTGGTAGCTAAAGATCATTTAGGTAGATTAATTCCAACAAAATCTTTTGCAGAAAATTTTGCAAGTGTTCCAGTACTTGGACTTGTTACTGCAGGACTTCCGGCAACAGCAGAAGAAGAATTACTTGACACTGTTAATTTAAATGAGATGCTTGTTAAAAACAAAGCACTAACCTATATGTTAGAAGTAGACGGAGATTCAATGATTGATGCGCATATAGAAAAAGGGGATATGATATTAGTAGAGAAAATTAATCAGGCTAAGGACATGGATATAGTAATTGCTGAAATAGATGGAGAATTTACAATGAAATATTTTCGAAAAAATGGAAATAAAGTTTGGCTTGAACCAGCGAATAAAAACTACAAGCCAATACATCCAGTGCATAGTTTAAATGTCATAGCAAAACTTAAAGCAGTTATAAGGAAATACTAAAAAATATTAATACCCATAAAACAAAAAACGCCTTTAAGGCGTTTTTTGTAGTTAATTCTTTTCCGCCAGAGGCGGACAGGTCGCGCGACCCTTCTACTATAAAGTAAAAAGAATTTAGGCGACTGTGTCTTTCAAGGCCTTTGCAGCTCTGAATTTTGGTACTCTTTTAGCAGCTACACTAACTTGTTCTCCAGTCTTTGGATTACGAGCCATACGAGCAGCTCTGTTTTTTACTGAAAAAATACCAAAGCCAGCAACTGATACTTCTTCTCCCCTTTTTAGGGTTTGGATAATAGCATCAAATAGTCCATCTACGATTTCCTCAGCTTGTACTTTTGTACCTCCAAGTTTTCCGTGTACTAATTCAGCCAATGCTTGTTTGTTCATAATTTTTTAGGTCTTCAGACTCTGAGAGTCTTCAGACTCGAATGAGTTATTTTTATAATTCTTTCGACCCTGCTCTACTATAATAGAGACTTTTATCTATAAATTACTACCTTTGTAGTCTTATTGTATTATATAGTAAGGGTTTTTTAAGGGCAACCCCCACAACCTATGGTTTGATTGCGCCTAAAGGGCGCATTTGAAAATAATCAAACCATAGGTGTAGGGGGTAAACCCCTAGTAATAAAGCTTGGTAGTAAAATAAAAAGTTATGATAAAGAAAGTGTGGGGGTTTATCTGCACACTTACATTTAAGATGCTTGAAAAGTGCTCCGACAGAAAAATCGGAGCTTCTTAAATGTAAGTTGTGGGGACAAGTCCTTGTTTTTACTGGGCGTATTCAATAATTCGTGTTTCACGAATAAGAGTTACCCCAGTAGCACAAAAAACTGGCTACGGGGCAGGCCTTAATTTCTATCTGGCATACTCTATTATTCTAGTTTCTCTTATTAGTGTTACTTTTATCTCCCCAGGATACTTAAGTTCTTGTTCTATTTTTATTGCAATATCACGAGCCATTAGCTTTACTTCTGAGTCAGATATTTTTTCTGGGGTAACAAAGATACGTATTTCACGTCCTGCTTGCAGTGCATATGATTTTTCAACTGAAGGAAATGCGTTAACTAGTGCTTCAAGTTCTTGAAGTCTCTTTAAATAATTTTCTACTGAGTCTCGGCGTGCACCAGGTCTACCTCCAGAGATAGAGTCTGCGGTCTGAACTATTACAGATTCAATGGTTTCATATGGATGATCTTCATGGTGAGACTTCATTGCAGTAATAATCTTTTCATCTGCTCCAAATTTTTGCAAAATTCTCATTCCAATCTCAACATGTGTGCCTTGTACTTCATGGTCAAGTGCTTTACCAATATCGTGTACTAATGCACCAGCTTTTGCTATTGCTACATCTGCTCCTAATTCTTCCGCAATCATTCCAGCAATATGTGCCATTTCAATTGAATGTTGAAGTACATTTTGTCCATAGCTAGTACGGAAGTACAGTCTGCCGATAATTGCTATGATGCGTGGATCAAAGTTAAAGATTCCACACTCATAAACTGCTTGTTCTCCTTTTTCTTTTATTATTTTATTTATTTCTTCCTTTGCTTTTTCTACTAATTCTTCAATCTTTGCTGGTTGGATACGTCCATCTAGGATTAGATTTTCTAGTGCAAGACGAGCCACTTGACGTCTAATTGGATCAAAAGAAGAAATAATGATTGAGCCGGGAGTATCATCTACAATAAGTTCTACACCAGATACACGCTCAAAAGCCCTAATATTTCGGCCTTCTTTTCCGATTATTTTACCCTTTATTTCATTATTTGGGATAGAGACGACTGTTGTCATTAGTTCAGAAGCTGTACTAGAAGCTAGTCGTTGGATAGAAGTGGCCAATATGTCTTTCGCTCTTCGGTCTAATTTTTCTTCATTAGTATTTTCTAATTTTTGAATTCTAACCAAAATATCTTCCTCATATTTTTTCTCAACATCTTTAAGAAGTTCTTCTTTTGCTTCTATTTCGGTTAACTTTCCCACTCGTTCAAGCTCTATTTTTTTCTCTTCTTCAACTTCAGAGATTTTTTCTTTTATTTTTTTTATTTCTTCAATTTCTACCTTTACATCTTCAAGTTCCTTATTTAATTCAACCTGCCTTGTGTCTAAAAACTCGTCTTTTTTAATAAGTCTTTTTTCTGTTTCCTTAAATTCATGTTCTTTCTCTTTTTCTTCTTCACGCAGTTCTGCTAATTTTGTTTCAGAGATTTTTTTTGCCTCACCTATAATTTTTTGTGCTTCTTCTTTAGCAGCTACCCTCATTTGCTTAATATCTATTTCAATAGACCTTCTTTTTCCTAAAGCAATTATTAGACGAAGGTAATATCCTATACCAATACCTAAAAGGAGCGCTCCAGCGCTAATTAAGATTATCATTAATATACTCATAAGCTTTATAGTCTCAGCTTACACAAACATACCTCTATATTTTTTAGAGCTTCATTTTTTATACAGTTTTTTTTGCAAAAAAGAATTTTGCAAGTTTTTCATTTATCCCACCAAGATGTGAGAGTTTTTCCTTTAAAAACTTCATAATATATGGAATATTTCTGTGAACCAAGTAAAAATAAATTTGTAAAATTCAACTTTTAAAGTATAACAGAAAGTATCCTTTCTGTCTAGTAATACGTAAAATATGCCTGTTAGCTCAAAGCTAATGGCGAAAATAATTTTTAATTATTATTTTTTTGAAGCTGAAGCCTTAGACTTAGTTACTATTTTGTCTATAATTCCATATTTTTTTGCTTCTTCGGCATCCATAAAGAAGTCTCGCTCTACATCTTTTTCTATTTGAGCTAAAGATTTTCCTGTATTTTTTGCAAGTAATTTATTTAAATTATTTCTTATTTTTAAAATATGCTTTGCTGTAATTGCTATATCTGTTGCTTGTCCTTCTACTCCACCTAGTGGTTGATGAATCATTACTTCTGCATTTGGAAGAATAAATCTTTTTCCTTTCTTACCAGAAGACAAAATAATTGCTCCACCAGAAGCCGCTAGTCCTACACAGAAAGTAGAAACATCTGGACGTACATGATTAACTGTATCTACTATTGCCATAGTAGAAGTAACTGACCCACCAGGAGAATTAATATAAAGATAAACATCTTTTTTTGGATCTTCTGACTCAAGAAAAAGAAGCTGGGCAATAACAATGTTTGCTGTATGGTCATCAATGGGGCCACCTAGAAATATTATACGCTCACGTAATAAGCGTGAATAAATATCATAAGCCCTTTCTCCAAACTGTGATTTTTCTATAACTGTTGGTATTAACATATTCCCATAATATCCTTATTTTTAAAATTTTTCAAGCACCCACACCTTCTTTATCATTATTCTGCTTTTTCAATAGTTTTTATATTATTTATTTATATTTCAACTTAAAATCTATTTTTCACAAAACTTTATAGCAGAACAAAAAGCTATGATAAAGAAGGTGTGGGTGCAAGTTTATTTATTTTTTCTACTTGCATATGATTTTTAAAATGTTATCATTTTAAACAATGTATAAGTATGAAAAAAAGATAAATACCCTTCAAGCTCACATTTATAATGTTTCTATTTCTCCCACCAATATTTTGTTTAAACAGTCCCCATTATGGGGCTATTTTTTTGCCCGCCCGCCCTTCCGACTGGTCGGGAGCGGGCAGGTCAATTTTTATAATATAAAAATATATGTTTAGTATAGAGGGAATTATTGCAAATACTGGAGAAAGAAAACGTATTGAAATAGATACTAAAAGTGGCTTATTTACTAAAATTACAGAAGTAGGTGGTATTGCCGATATTGTACTAGAAGACCAATTAATTTTTCCGGGATTTATAGATATCCATGTGCATGCTAGAGAAGATGAAAGTCATACACAGGACTATAAAGAAGATTTTGTCTCTGCGAGTAAGGCTGCACTTAATGGTGGAGTAGTAGCTTTTGCAGATATGCCGAATAATATAATTGCGCCTATTAATGATACGAGCTATGAGGTAAAAAATAATTTAGCAAAAAAATCTTTAATTACTGTTTTATTATATGGTGGTATTGGGCCTGAGACCAAGCCACTTGCAAAATTAGTGCCTTATAAAGTTTTTATGGGCCCATCGGTTGGAGATTTGTTTTTTACTAATAGGGAAGATTTAGAACAAGTAATTTCTCAATATGCTGGACAAAATGTAAGTTTCCATTGCGAAGAACCAACAATTTTAGAAAAAAACAGTAATGCTTTAACACATGAAAACAAGCGTCCACCAGAAGCAGAAATTTCTGCTGTTGTTTTTGCCCTTTATCTTATTGAAAAATATAACCTTGTTGGTAAAATTTGTCATTGTTCAACAATTGAAGGAATAAATAAAATTATTAGTGCGAAGAAAAGGGAAGTAAGGGTTTCTGTAGAGGTAACTCCACATCATTTATATTTTGATGAGAGTATGCTTGGCGAGAATCATAAAATTTTTCAAGTAAATCCACCTATTCGTCAAACTAAAGAAAATCGTCTAGCTCTTATCTCCCTGTTAAAGAGTGGTGATATTGATTACTTGGCGACAGACCATGCTCCTCATACCATAGAAGAGAAAAATAAAGGTACTTCTGGGCTTACACACTTAGATACTTATGGTAATTTTGTTTCTTACTTAATAAAAGAACATAATTTTACTGCAAAAGAGATTGTAAGAGTATGTGCAGAGAATCCGGGAAATTTTATAAATAAATTTTTAACTACTAAACATGGAAAAATAGAAGAGAATTATACTGGCTCACTTACAATTTTAGATATGAATAAACCAACTACAATCACGAAAGAAAACCTGAAAACTAAATGCAAATGGTCACCATTTGAAAATATTACTTTTTCAGGTAGTGTTCATATGACAATAGTAAAAGGAAAAATTTACTCGTCCCGTACTAAATTTTTGATAAAAAACAATGACCATTAAAAATAAAAAACCAACAAAATTAATATTGAAAGATGGGAGTATTTTTACAGGTAATTCCTTTGGTGCAAATAAAATGGTTTCTGGAGAAGTGGTTTTCGCAACTGGTATGGTAGGTTATCCTGAGGCTTTAACCGACCCATCATTTAAGGGACAAATTTTAGTTTTAACTTATCCACTTATAGGAAATTATGGAGTACCTAAAAAAGAGTTATGGGAATCTTCAAAAATTCAAGTTTCTGGACTTATTGTTTGTAATTATATAGATACTCCTTCACATCATGAAAGTAAAATGACTTTAGGAAATTGGTTAAAAAAAGAAAACATACCTGCACTTGAAATAAAAGATACAAGATTTCTTACACAAAAATTACGTACAAAGGGTGTAATGTTGGGGAAAATAATTAATGACAAAGATGTTATTGAGTTTGAAGACCCTAATTTAAGAAATTTAGTGGAAGAAGTAAGTACTAAAAAAATATTATCTTTTGCTCCGACGCCCAAAGGGGTCGGAGTCCCGACTGAAAACGTCGGGAGCAAAACTATTGTACTTATTGATTGTGGAGTAAAACAAAATATTATACGTTCTTTAATTGCACGTAATTTCAAAGTAGTAGTAGTGCCATGGAATACTGATGTTTTAAAACTTAATTTTCCTTTTTCAGCTGTAGTAATTTCTAATGGTCCTGGAAATCCCAAGATGGTAAAAAGCACAATATCTAATGTAAAAAAAATAATCAAGAAAGGAATTCCAATATTTGGTATTTGTTTGGGTAATCAAATTTTAGTTCTTGCCCTTGGTGGTACTACTTATAAATTAAAATTTGGTCACAGAAGTCAGAATCAACCAGTAGTAGAGAAGGGAACAAATAAATGCTATTTAACTACTCAAAATCACGGCTTTGCGGTAAAAAAGATTCCAAAAGATTGCAATGAGTGGTTTTATAATGCAAATGATAATACAAATGAAGGAATTATTCATAAAAATTTACCATTTATGTCTGTACAATTTCATCCTGAAGGTTCGCCCGGCCCCCTTGATACAGACTGGGCCTTTGATTATTTTTTAAAGAAAGCTTTTGCTAAAAAAAATGAAAAATAATAAATTTAAAAAAATATTAGTTTTGGGTTCTGGGGCACTTAAAATTGGTGAAGCTGGAGAATTTGACTATAGCGGTAGTCAGGCAATAAAAGCACTAAAAGAAGAAAAAATTAAAACAATTTTAGTTAATCCAAATATTGCAACTTATCAAACCTCTAAAACACTTGCTGATGAAGTTTATTTTTTACCAGTAAATGATTATTTTGTAGAAAAAGTTATTGCAAAAGAGAGACCCGATGGTATTATGTTGTCTTTTGGCGGACAAACAGCATTAAATTGTGGCTTAGCGTTAAAGAAAAAAGGAATTCTTAAAAAATATAAAATAAAGGTTTTAGGTAGTCCTATTTTATCTATTGAATTGACTGAAGATAGAGAAAAGTTTAAAAAACAATTGAAGAATATTAATATCCCAGTTCCTCCTTCAGGTAGTGCGACTTCTTTAAAAGAAGCTGAAAAAATTGCGAAAAAAATTGGCTTTCCACTTATGGTACGAGCTGCTTTTGCACTAGGTGGACAGAAGTCGGGAGTAGTAAATAATAAAAAAGAGTTAGAAGAAATAGTAAAAGGTGCTCTTGCAGTCTCTTCGCAAGTTTTAATTGAAAAATATTTACATCATTTTAAAGAAATTGAATATGAAGTTGTGCGTGATTGTGCTGGTAATATTGTAACTGTCTGTAATATGGAAAATTTTGACCCACTTGGTATTCATACTGGAGATTCCATTGTAGTAGCACCAAGTCAAACACTTTCTAATAAAGAATATCATGGTCTTCGTGAAGCAAGTATAAAAATTGTAGAGAGTTTAAAAATAGTCGGTGAGTGTAATGTACAATTTGCATTAAATCCAAACCCTAAAAATGGTGAATTAGATTATTTTGTAATTGAAGTTAATGCACGGTTGTCTCGTTCAAGTGCATTAGCGTCTAAGGCAACGGGTTATCCTCTTGCCTATGTCGCGGCTAAATTAGCCCTTGGATATACTATGCTTGAAATAGAAAATAAAATTACGAAAGTTACACAAAGTTTTTTTGAACCAGCGCTTGATTATGTTGTAGTTAAAATACCAAGATGGGATTTAGAAAAATTTAAAGGCGCCGAAGAACGTATTGGTAGCGCAATGAAATCTGTAGGAGAAGTGATGGCAATTGGTAGAAGCTTTGAAGAAGCTCTACAGAAAGCCATACGCATGCAATCTGGCGCCGTAGAAAGCATAACAGACAATGGATTTAAAAATAATAAGGAATTAGAACATTTTATTTCTGTTCCTACTCCCAGAAGAATCTTTGCTATTACAAATTTTTTAATAAATGGAGCAAGTATTTCATCTCTTTATAAAAAAACTGGTATTGACCCATGGTTTTTGTCTCGTATTAATAATATTGTAAGATTAGAAAAGAATTTTTCAAAAAAAGCAATTTTAAATAAAGAATACTTACTTGAATTAAAGCAAGCTGGATTTTCGGATAAAAAAATAGGAAGCCTATGTAATAAAACAGAATTTCAAATTCGTAAATTACGTAAAAGCTTAAACATTAAACCATCTGTTTTTGCAATTGATACTTTAGCTGGTGAAGTTCCTGCTAAAACTAATTATTTATATTTAACTTACCACGGTAGTCATCATGATGTAACACCGATTAAGAAAAATGCAATAATTGTTTTAGGAAGTGGGCCATATCATATTGGTTCTTCTGTTGAATTTGATTGGTCTTGTATGAATGCAGCTACTGCTCTCAAAAAACACAAAAGAAAATCAATTATTATAAATTGTAATCCAGAAACTGTTTCTACTGATTATGACATGTCTAATCGTTTATATTTTGAAGATTTATCTTTTGAAACCGTTGCTGACATAGTAGAATTTGAATCTCCATTTGGTTTAATAATTTCAGTAGGAGGACAACGACCAAATAATCTCGCTAATAAACTTTCTTGTGAGGGTTTTAATATATTGGGTACTAAGCCTGAAAATATTAATCGTGCAGAAGATCGTAATCTTTTTTCGGCATTATTAGATAAACTGGATATTCTTCAGCCAAAATGGCAGAGCTTTACTTCAATAAAAGAAGCAGATAAGTTTATAGAACAAGAAGGTTTTCCCGTTCTGGTTCGTCCCTCTTATGTACTTTCTGGAGCTGCAATGCGTGTATGTTATAACAAAAAACAATTATTTGATTTTATAAATAAAGCAGCAATACTTTCGCCACTATATCCTGTTACTATTTCTAAATATATAAATAATGCAAAAGAGCTTGAATTTGATGCTGTTGCACAAAATGGTGACATTATAGTTTATGGTATTTCAGAACATGTTGAAAATGCTGGTGTTCATTCGGGTGATGCAACTATAGTTTTTCCAACTCAAAGAGTTTATGCTTCTACTGAATTTCAATTAAAAGAAATTGCAAAAAAAATTGCTAAGGAACTTTCAATTACTGGGCCTTTTAATATTCAATTTATAGTTAAAAATAATAATCCATATGTAATTGAGGTTAATGTGCGCGCAAGCAGAACTTTCCCATTTTTATCTAAAGCACTTGATATTAATTTACCAGAAATTGCTGTAGATAGTTTTTTTAATAAAGCCAAAGTTCGTCCCATTGTTTATCCTAAAAATGTAGTAGTAAAATCTCCTCAATTTTCCTTTGCTCGATTACTTGGTGCTGACCCAGTATTACATGTTGAAATGGCTTCAACCGGTGAGGTTGCGTGTTTTGATAAAAATTACGATGGGGCATTACTGAAATCAATTTTAAGTACTAATAAATTTATTTTTAATAAAAAAGTAGTTCTTCTTGCTCTTGGAGGGTCTTTAAATAAGGTTAAGTTTTTAGAAACTGCTAGGATTTTATTATCTCTTGGTTATAAAATCTTTGCGACAGATACAACTGCAGAATTTCTTCAAAAAGAAAATGTAGAATGTAAAGTAGTTCGTAAGGCTTATCAAGTATCACCTAATGCATTAGATATTATTGAAAGCAAACAAGTAGCTTTTGTGGTAAATTTAAGTAATGCATCTGCTTCTGTATTAGGACAAAAGATGAAAGATACCATTACAGATGGTTTTCGTATTCGTCGAGCTACCATTGATAATCAAATACCACTATTCACTGACCTACATTTAGCACGAGCTTTTATTAAAGCATTAAAACGTAATAATCTTGAAGATTTGGAAATTAAGTCTTATAAAGAATATTTATGAAACATATATTAAGTGCAAAACAATTTTCCAAAATAGAAGTTGAACAGATTTTATCTCTTGTGCCAGAAATGGAAGAACTTTGCAATAGTGGGAAAAAAGGTAAACAACTAGAAGATAAAACTATCGCTTGTGTATTTTTTGAACCCTCTACTCGTACTAGACTATCTTTTGAAGCAGCCGCTATTAAGCTTGGAGCAGACGTTATTTCTGTAGAAAATGCATCTATAAGTTCCTCGGCTTATAAAGGAGAAAGCATTGAAGATACAATTCATATGTTTGATTCTTATGCTGACCTTATAGTAATGCGTCATCCAAAAGCAGGGGAAGTAGAGGCTGGAGCAAAAGTTTCTACTAAAATAATTATTAATGCTGGAGACGGTTCTAACCAACATCCAACTCAAGGCCTTCTTGATCTTTATACTATTAAAAAAGAGCATAATAGACTTACTAATTTGAATATTGGTTTTGGGGGAGATTTATTAAACAGTAGAACAATACGATCACTTATACCTTTATTGAAACTTTATGAAGGGAATAAATTTTATTTTATTTCTCCAAAAGAATTGGAATTACCCAGAGAATTTATTAAAGAGTTGCAGGATAATGGTGTTGTTTTTGAAGAGCTTCAAAGCCTAGAAGATGCACTACCAAATTTAGATGTTCTTTATATGACACGGGTACAAAAAGAGCGTTTTTCTAATGTTGATGACTATGAAAAAGTAAAAGATTTATTTATTCTAAAAAAAGAACATTTGAAAAAGATGAAAGAAGATGCAATTATTATGCATCCACTTCCAAAAATAAATGAAATTGAGATAGAAATTGATAATGACCCTAGGGCTGCTTACTTTCGTCAAGCACAAAACGGCCTTTATGTTCGTATGGCTTTACTCCTATATCTTTTTAAGCACTAACACTCGTCAACCTCGCAGGTTGACGAGTGGGGGAGAATTAGATTATTATATGTAGATATGGTTGGAGACATAGCTCATGTTTGTAATAGGGGTATTGAAAAAAGAAAAATATTTCTTGATCGAAAAGATCATGAAAGATTTGTTAAGAATCTTTTTCTTCTTAATAATAAATCTGGTAAAATACGAACAGAAAAAAATATTTTTACAATTACCAAAGATTTACCGAAACAAAATAAATTAGTTGAGGTTTTAAAATGGAGCTTATTACCTAATCACTATCATATTCTTCTTTATGAAAACGTAGAAGGGGGTATTTTAGAATTTACTAAAAGATTAGGTAATGCTTATACTAAATATTTTAATATAAAAAACAAGGGTAGAAGTGGATATGTATTTCAAAATAGGGCAAAAATTATTCCAATTAATAAACAGGAGCAATTTTTATATATTCCATTTTATATAGATATTAATCCACTTGATTTAATTTTTTCCGATAAAAAGAATATTTCTGCAAGTGGTGCCAAAAAAGCAATATATTTTTTAAAAAATTATGAATGGTCTAGTTATCGAGATTATTTTGGAGAAGGAGATAAATCAATAATCGTTAACCAACGCTTATTTTACGAGTTATTTGATGTCACTCATAAAGATTATGAAAAGGAACTTCTTGAATTAACCTCAAAAAACTCGTCAACCTCGCAGGTTGACGAGTTTGGGTTTTAAATTAGTTTATTGAGTTTATTGAGTCTCTAAGAATTGGAAGATTTTTTCATTAGTAAGAACATTTTCTGCATGCATGCGAGCGCGCTCTGGGTCTGCTTCTTTATAATGTTCTAATATATATGCTACTTCTTTTGCTACCTGTTCTTGGTCAGCAGTTATTTTTTCAACTTTAGCTATTTCATTTAAGATTAAACTTAATTGTGCTTTTTTTTCTCCATCTTTTTCAAATTCTTTTCGTAAATCTTCCACTGTTTTCTTTAAGTGTTTTAAGTAATCTTCAAATTTTAATCCCATTTGTGTAACATCAGATTCCATACGATATAAAATTTTGTCCACTTCAAGTTTAGTTAAAAGCCCTGGTACTTCAAGGGTACTTTCATCAATAATTTTTTCAATAATTTTTAATCTAGTTTTTTCCTTTAGTGCATTCTCTTTTTCTATTTTAATATTTTCTCTTAATTTATTTTTGAAATCTTCTACATTTTTAAACGGTCCAAGTGCTTTCACAAATTCATCATTTAATTCTGGTAGTTCTACTGTCTCCTCATTTTTTGATGTTTTTGCTTCTTTCTTGTCATCAGGTTTTTGAGTCTTTGCTTCTTTCTTGTCATCAGGAGAATCTTTATGGTCATGGTCGCCTTCTTTACAATTTTTGTGATCATGGGTGTCTTTCATTTGTATCTTAGGAGCACGAGATTTTCTAATATCGTTTATAGTATTTTCTAAATCTTCATCTGACACTACTATGGTTTTTTCTTTTGGAGTTACTTCACCTTGAATTTTTTTAGCAATTTTTTTATAATCACCAAGTTTAATTTCAGGCAATATTGCAACTTTAATTTTAAAACATAATGGATTATTGCGTGCTAATTTTGTAATAGCAATTTCTGGTCTACCTATGGCGTCTATTTTTTCTTTTTTAATTATTTTTGGATAATGTTCTCCCAATGCCATTTCTGCCATTCCCTCTAATATTTGTATTTCTTTTACATTTGAGAGAAGGACATTATTAGGAGCTTTACCTTTTCTAAAGCCAGGTAATTCAATATTTTCACCTATTTTTTTTAGTGCTTTTTCAAAATAAGACTCAAATGTCTCTATACTTATTTCTCCTTCAATTTCTACTTCACTTTTTGGTAATTTTTTTACATTTATTTTATCCATCCCGCTTAGAAGCAGATCGCGATCAACTCGCGTATCTGATATTTTAAGTTAATAATATTTTTAATATTTATTTTCATCCCGTACGAAATAGGACGCGTACACTTACGTTTCCTTTTTTATTATTAATAATTTGTTTCATGTGTATCATAATATTTTTTATTTTATGCGTCCCGTACGAAATTTTAACGTTTTTAATTTTTCCTTTTAATTTTTCCATTTGTGAATTTCGTTCGGGATGCGTCTGTATTTTCGTTCGGGATTCATATTTTTGTTTTTATTTTAATTGCGATCGCGCCTGCCTGCCGGCAGGCAGGGCTTCTAACGGGATTCATATGACTATACTATATTTATTAGCGTGTTTTGTCAAAAAAACACCATCACTAAAAAGTGACGATGTTTTTTAACAATAATTATTATTCTAAGGTATCTAGATTTAAATCAATGTCTGTATTTGTAGAATTTAAATCTTGATCAAGAGCATCTAGTTCTATGTCAAGATTTTCTGAATCTATTATTGCCTCAAGTTCAGCTTTATTTTTTTCTTGCTCAGCTAGTTTTTTTGCAGAATTTTGCCAAGTAAAGAATCCTCCAACTATTAGAAGAACTACAATAATTATTATTCCTATAACTGCTCCATTTGATTTTTCTTCGTTTTCCATATATATTACTCTATTTAAGAGTTATTACTTATTAATTATTTTCTTCTGTATTAGATTCTTCATTGGTGTTGTCTAGATTTTCTGCTCGTAATTTTCTAGCTTCACTTACTGATTCTTTTAATGCCTTTAATGCATCCTTAAGCATATTATGAGACTCTTTTAATAGGACTTTTGTTTCTTCAGCAAGAGTCTTTAGTGTTGCCCTGTCTTCATCAGATAATATTTCAATTGAAGTTGCAAGAATATTATTTGTTTCTGCTATTTTTGTTTCAGCCTCTACTAATTTTGTTTCAGCTTCTATTAATAAACTTTCTGCATTTATGACATCTAGTCCTATGCCACCAAGCTTGTTTATGTGAAGACTTATTCTTTCTTGTAATTTATATATATTTTTTGCTACGATATCAAATCTATTTAATACCCCTTCACGTATTTTTAGTCGGTTTTCTTGCTTTTCTGATTTTACTATATCTTTTTCTTCTTTAATTGTTTCTCGCAAGCTTTCCATTTTACTTTTTGCTTCCACTCTCATTGTTTTATATTCTGTTCTTTCAATCTCTGCTCCTTTTTTTATTTCCTGCATTATTTTTTTAGCCTCCGCTGGATTTTCTGCTCTCTTAACTCTTACTTCTTCTAGCTTTCTTTTTCTTTCTTTATTTGCTTCTTCTCTTTTTTCCTGTATTGCATTTTCTACTCTTGCTCTTTCATTCACTTGAGTAGTAGTTATATTGGTCGTAGTAGATACTGATTTTTTTCCTTGTGCATTTACAAAAGATACTCCAGTAATAAACACTAGCATGAACATTATTAAGATACTTATATATTTTTTCATAATTTTTATTATATTTATTTAATAATTTAGCTTTTCAGCTATAATGTTAATTATATCACTCAATTAATAATAACAAAACACCCATTAGTAGGGTATTTTATATAAATTATTTTAAGACTTTTTAGATTAAGAAAGCAACCAAAAGTAATGCTACAATATTTAGAATTTTAATCATGGGATTTATTGCGGGCCCAGCTGTATCTTTGTAGGGGTCACCGACAGTATCTCCTGTTATGGATGCTTTGTGGGCATCACTTCCCTTGCCTCCAAAATTTCCTTCTTCAATATATTTTTTTGCATTATCCCAAGCACCTCCGCCGGATGTCATTGATATAGCAACAAAAAGTCCAGTAATAATAGAGCCAACCAAAAGTCCGCCCAAGGCAACTGGTCCGAGTATAAAGCCAACCAAGATTGGAGCAATTACAGGGATAAGTGCTGGTATAATCATTTGTTTAATTGCACTTGTAGTTACCAAGTCAACACAGACTCCATATTCTGGTTTTGCTGTTCCCTCCATAATTCCTTTTATTTCTCTAAACTGTCTACGCACTTCTTCTACAACTTTACCTGCAGTTTTACCAACAGCTTCCATACAAAGAGCACCAAAGTAATATGGTAAAAGTCCACCAAGGAAAAGCCCCGCTATAAGTTTTGGGTCTTCCAGAGTAAAATTCAAAACTACTCCAGCATTTGCAAATTCTTGAGTATAGGAAGCAAATAATACTAAAGCAGCAAGACCTGCTGACCCAATAGCATAACCCTTCGTGACAGCTTTTGTTGTATTTCCAACTGAATCAAGAGCATCAGTAATTTTTCTTACTTCTTCATTCATTCCTGACATTTCAGCTATACCTCCAGCATTGTCAGTAATTGGTCCATAAGAATCAATCGCTACAATAATACCTGCCATTGAAAGCATACTCATAGCTGCAATTGCAATACCATAGAGTCCAGCAAAATGATATGAAGATAAAATTCCAGCAACAATAACAAGAAGAGGCCAAGCAGTTGATTTCATTGAAATTGCCAATCCTTGAATAATATTTGTTCCATGACCTGAAACAGACGCTTCCGCAATTGACCTAACTGGATAGTATTTTGAAGAAGTAAAATATTCAGTAATAATTACAAGTAGTCCTGTTATTAACAATCCTACAAGAGAAGCCAAGAAAAGATTCATTGTAGTATAGATTCCATTTTCTCCCATAAGGATTTTTGTAATTGGATAAAAAGCTATTGCAGAAATAACACCAGCACTAATTAATCCCTTATAGAGGGCATTCATAATATTTTCAGATTTTCCCAATCGCACAAAATAAGTTCCTATAATTGAAGCAAGTATTGCTGCCCCACCTAATACTAGGGGATAGATAAGAGCATTTATAGAATCTGTAAAAATAAGAGAACCTAGAAGCATTACAGCAATTGAAGTAACAGCATAAGTTTCAAAAAGGTCGGCAGCCATTCCAGCACAATCTCCAACATTGTCTCCAACATTGTCTGCAATTACTGCAGGATTTCTAGGGTCGTCTTCTGGAATACCAGCCTCTAGTTTTCCAACAAGGTCAGCTCCAACATCAGCAGCTTTTGTAAAAATTCCTCCACCAAGACGAGCAAAAATTGAAATTAAAGACCCTCCGAAGCCGAAACCAATTAAAGCTTTTATGTCACCAGTTAAAGCAAAAAATCCCGCTACTCCCAATAGAGCAAGTCCAACAACAAGAAGCCCTGTGACTGACCCACCTTTAAAAGCTATAGATAATGCTTCCTTGATACCAGATTTTGCAGCCTCAGCTGTGCGTACATTTGCACGAACAGAAACATTCATACCAACATATCCAGCTAAGCCTGAAAGTATTGCTCCCAACAGAAAGCCAATTGCAAGAGTAAGTCCTAATCCAATCCAAAGCAAGACAAATAAAATAATAGCTATAATTCCTATGGTTTTATATTGTCTATTTAAATATGCTTTAGCACCTTCTGCTATTGCATTAGCAATAGATTGCATTTTTTCATTACCTGCACTTTTCTTTACTATAGATTTAGCAAGCAGTAAACCATAAATAATAGCTACAATAGCACTGATGATTGCGAACAATAAAAATTGATTCATGATTGATTTTAAGCGAACATGGTGAGTATTAAAATCATCACCCTGTTAAATAAAATCTTTTAGATTTTAAATTTTGCTTTGCAAAATTTATTTAACAGGGTTAACAAAATACATTCACTACGTTCATTATTTTAATTAATAATAATTTTTTAAAGTTTTCAAATTATAGTTCTATTTCTCTTTTTTTTCAACGTTTTCTTCTTTTTCTTCTTTAACATCTTCTTTTTCTTCTTTAGTTTTTGTGGTGTCTTCTGTTCCATCTCCTTTAATATCTATTTTCCAGCCTGTGAGTTTTGCTGCTAATCGTACATTTTGTCCTCCCTTACCAATAGCAAGTGAAAGCTGGTCATCTGCTACTTCAATAGTAGCTTTGCGTTCTTTCTCATCTATTTCTATGGAAATTACTTTTGCTGGAGAAAGTGCATTTGTAATAAAGATTTTTGGATCTTCTGACCAAGGAATAATATCAATTTTTTCTCCCCTTAATTCATTAGTAACAGTATTAACTCTTGTTCCTTTTTGTCCCACACATGAACCAACTGGGTCAATGTGTTCATCATTTGAATGAACTGCTATTTTAGAACGAGCTCCTGCTTCTCTGGAAATAGATTTTATTTCTACAATTTCATTTTGAATTTCTGGCGCCTCCATTGCAAATAATTTTTCTATAAATTTAGGATGGGTACGAGAAAGGCGAAGATTAATACCTCTTGGTGTATCTTCTACCGAATATAGATATGCTCGTATTCGTGCACCTCGTTCTAAATATTCTCCAGGAATTTGTTCTTCTACTGGTAATATTCCTGTTGCACGATTGAAATCAATAAAGACATTTCCTCTTTCAATTTTTTGTACTATGCCAGTAACAATTTCTCCTTCTTTAGTTCCGTATTCATCAAGAATAGAAGTACGTTCTGCTTCACGAATTTTTTGAATGATGACTTGTTTTGCTGTTTGAGCAGCAATACGTCCATAATCATCGCGTGCCTCAAGAGGGAAGATGACTTCATCATTTAGCTCTACACCCTTTTTTATCTTTTTTGCATCTTCAAGCATGATGTGATGTTCACCATTAAAATGAACTCGTTCATCATCTTCATCTTTGATAGTATGCTCTTTTTCTTTTTTTGTATTTTTTTGTGAGTCAGATGTCGAAGTATCAATTTTTGCCATGCTTTCATCTACCACAATTTTTATTTGAAAGAAATCAGTTTTACCAGTTTCTAAGTCAAACTTTGAACGAATGATTTGTCCTTTTTTACCGTAATCTTTTTTATAAGCCGCCGCCATTGCTTGCTCTATGGCATCTAATATTTTTTCTTTTGGAATCTTTCTTTCTTCTTCTAATTGTTCCAATGCTGATTTAAACGTTTTTAGGTCTAACATATATTTTATTTTATTAACTATTAAATTTTTTTTATTCACTAAATGAAGAATAAAAATAAAAGCCCTGTTGTTACAGGACTCATACATGGAAAGCTTATCATAGGTATTATTTTAATGCAAGAATACTCGAGGGTAAATTTATCCTTGTCAAGTCTTTTTATATTTGGATGTGGATAACTCTAACGCTTATTTATGAGATTAAAGACCGACTTTGCGTCGAATTTTTGGCATTTCATTGTTATTTTATAAGCTTTTCCTGAAAAAGCCCTTTTTTATTATTTTTAGTAAATTTCTACATTTTTCCACAGTTAGACCATAGTTTTTGTAAAAACGCAAGAGTTGTGCTACAGTGTTAGAGTAATTTGTTCTTTGTAAATGAACGATAGGGTGGCCCAGTTTTAGAGTATTTTTGAATATGGTTTTTTGTAATCTCTAAAGTTGAGTCACCTTATCGTTTAAAACCACGTCCCT
>SDBT01001956.1_pt1 | contig 36999 bp, 27 predicted proteins | sample 2277101 | NCBI WGS metagenome assembly SDBT01 (sample SAMN10404973, study PRJNA504765) | marine sediment metagenome | isolation source: marine sediment core GS10_PC15, 103 cmbsf | place: Arctic Ocean: Southern Knipovich Ridge | collected 2010 | reverse complement strand
TCTGTGTAAATATCTTTCAGGATTTTTACAAGAAAGAATTTATGCCGGTTCAGGTCAATCATTTTTCAGGAGTTTATTTACCCTTACATATAATGCTTTCGATTGATACATGGGTAAAAATTTATAAACGAGTTGTTTGTTTAGCGGATTGAGATTATCAAAATAGTAATTCGTATTCAGGTACAGTAAATCTAAAAACGCTCTTTCGGCTATAGCAATATTGATATGATTATCTTGCCTGATGATACCCGCTGTATTCAAAAGTATTTCTTCCTTAATTTTGCGAAACAGGTAGGTCTGGCTTGCTACTTCAATAGTTCGACTCAGATAACTAACTGCTGTAATCCGTGAATCATATTGAAATACGATACCTGCTTTTTGTAATACATATTCCAGCGAGATATAGGAAGGAGTGTAGACGGTGCATGCCAGCTCTTCGGGATTATAATTTGGTTTGGTGTATATACCTTTGCGCGGATTCTGTAACTTGCCTGTACGGACGTAGTAGTTCAGTTTTTTATTGAGCGATTGAAAATTTGTTTCACCAATTAGCAGGGCAACATCATTCAAACGAAATACCGTTCGGATGTCTTTGTAAACGGTAAAAATAATATTATTCTTTATGTTACGAGAACTGAACATTCTAATATTTTGTATTTACAGTTCACGAATATAACTATTTTTAATTAGTTTCAACAAGAAAACCACCTTTTATTAAAAAATATGCCACATTTAGCCTGATTAATTACTTTCGGTGATCTCCACTTTGCCCGTCCATGACTGTCGTCAGGCGGGCGGGTATCTTTTATCTTCTGCATGAATAATGCAGGCAAAATATTGCTTGTCTATAATATTTTAATATTTAAGCATTTTGAATATCGAACAAGGATCAACGATTTTAGATTTAAGATTTTCAAACACTTCATAAATCGTTTACCCCGTGAAACCCCCGCAAAGCGGGGAGCAACGAAGTTGCTGTTTCACTGGGTGAATCGGTGTTCTTTGTTCTTAAATCAATTTTTAATTTTCCCTTCATCAATAGGTGTAAAATCGTTGACCGGGATATAATTTATAGTATGCGATTTTTTTTCTTATAAGTTAGTTTTAGGGTAGAATGTATGTAAAAGTGTTCATTGTTATTAGTAATTAATTCAGTGAAACACTTTTACTTACATTTTTTATTAGATTAAGTTTTATAAAAGAATTATTATTAGAAACAAAATTTCTTGCCTGGTTGGTTTCTGTATGTGACTGACTGGGAGGGTGGAGCAAAGAGGCGACGAGACGATGGGGCGAAGATAGAGAAGGGGAGAAGAGTGGTAACTTAAGGATTAATTATCAGGCTGCGAATAAGCAAACCGTGGGACTGAGAGAGCAGGGCTGTGGAAAGTGCAAAAAAAGAGGTGAGAGATGAGTAAAGAAGTAAGAAATAGGTGTAAAGTCGTTGAGCGGGATATAATATATTAGATGGTTGTATATACAATAGTATATGATTTTTTTTCCATTCTTAGGTTAATTTTAGGGTTAAGTGTATGTAAAAGTGTTCATTGTTATTAATAATTAATTCAGTGAAACACTTTTACTTACATTTTTTATTAGATTTAAGTTATCATAAAGTAATTAATATTAAAAATATAAATTGAATAAATTGAAAAAAAAAGAAAAAATAACAGAACAGGAAGTAGATATTAAATTAATAAAAAAATTTCTTCAAAAAAAATGCAATCATGATGAACATGAACTTGTATTAAATTGGTTTACAGATTTCAGATATGAGAGGAAACTAAAATATATTATAAATGAACATTGGGATGAGATTGAATTGGAATCTCCTGATTACGACCATGATACAAATCGCCTTCTTGATAAGCTTCATCATCTGATCCATTTGGATTCTTATAATAAATCACGTAACCTTCCTTTTTATCGTAAAGCCTATCAACAACTTTCAAAAATTGCCGCTATTCTCCTTTTACCTGTCCTGCTTATAAGCACCTGGTATTTTATTACAGACGGACGGTTTTTTGCAAAGGAGGAAAAAACTATTTATGCAGAGATATTTTCACCACTTGCCGCGAGAACCCGGTTTGAATTGCCTGACGGATCTACGGGCTGGCTAAATTCAGGCAGTACCCTGAAGTTTCCGGTTAAATTTAGAGGCAAGCAACGGGAGGTAAAATTATCCGGAGAAGGTTTCTTTGATGTGGTAGAAGATTCCGAAAAGCCTTTTATAGTAAAAACCTGTTATATAGATATAAAGGCATTAGGCACCAGGTTTAACGTGTTGGCTTATCCGGATGATGAAACCTGTGAAGTTACCCTTGAATCGGGAAAAGTAATTGTTGAAAAAACCAGGGAGAATGGAGAACCGGTAAAACTTGCGGAGTTACAACCCGATCATCAGATTGTTATTTCAAGAAAAACAGGTATAATAGATACTAAAGAAGTGGTTACTGAAAAATATACATCCTGGAAGGAAGGAAGGTTGGTACTAAGGAACGATCCCATGAACGAAGTAGTTAAAAAGATCGGGAGGTGGTATAATGTTGAGATTGATTTGAAAGACAAAAAACTGGAAAGTTACCGGTACAGAGCCACATTCGAGGATGAAACCTTTAGCGAAGTATTGAAATTGTTAAAATTAACTTCACCAATTGACTATGTTGAGCAAAAAAGAGAGATGTTACCGGATGGAACATTTACCAAAAAGAAAATAACACTTTTTCTCAAACCGGGATATAAAGAAAAATTAAAATAAGAAACCCTATTGTTAAACTTAAATGAATTTGCCTATGAAAAAAAACAAAAAAAGCAGGAAAGCGATGGAGCGCTTTCCTGCAGATTTAGCAGGTAGTTAATACTAAATTTTCTTCTCGAGAAAAAAATAAATATTTAACCCACTAAACATTACAAATTTATGAAAAAAAAACGGAAATCAACAAAAGTACTTTATAAAGTCTTTTGTTATTCAAAAACCTTTTTAATCATGAGAATTACAGCGTTTCTATTACTATTCAGTGTAATTCAGGTTATGGGGGAAAATTCCTATTCCCAGAGTACACGGCTTACCCTGAATCTCAAAGATGTATCGATAGAAAACGTTCTGGATGAAATTGAAAACCAGAGTGAGTTCTATTTCTTATTTAACCAGAAGCTGGTGAATGTTGATCGTAAGGTTGACATAAATGCTAAAAACAAACGAATCAAGGATATCTTATCTGAACTTTTTGCCGATGAGGATGTTAACTGCCTGGTCATGGATCGCCAGATTCTTTTGTCACCCGAATATATGACAGAAACGGTCAATGTTACAAGACGACAACTCCAGGAAATGGTTGTTACAGGAAAAGTTACCGACGAAGATGGAAATCCGCTTCCGGGAGTTAACATAATCATTAAAGGAACCATAGTCGGGACTATTACAAATGCTGATGGTAATTATAGCATTCAGGTTGATGATCCCGATGCAGTTTTGGTATTTTCCTATGTTGGCTTTCAATCCCAAGAAATCGAAATTGCTGGCCAGACATCAATAGATGTAACTCTACAAATAGACATATTGGGACTGGAAGAAGTTGTTGCAATTGGTTATGGAAGTGTGAGAAGGAGCGATCTTACTGGTTCAGTAGTGAGCGTGAAATCTGAAGAGTTGGTCAATATACCGTTTACAAATATAAGTCAGGCATTACAGGGAAAAGCAGCTGGTGTCAATGTAAGACAAAGCGAGACATCTCCCGGCGGCAGTATAAATCTAAGAGTAAGGGGAGTTAGTACCTTTATGGGGACATTAGAACCTTTATATGTCATTGATGGACTTATAGGAGGAGATATAAATGCCATCAACCCGACAGATATTGAGTCCATTGAAATCCTTAAAGATGCTTCCTCAACTGCAATATATGGTACTATGGGAGCTAACGGAGTTGTTTTGATTTCTACAAAATCAGGGGAGAGTGGAAAGACAACTATTAACTTTGACGGTTATTACGGAGTGCAGGCAGTTATAAGAAAACTGGATCTATTAAACGCGCGTGAGTGGGCAGAGATGGATAATTACAGAAGTGAACTTTTGGGATATGAACAACTATGGGATTTAAATAATCTTCCGGCAGATACCGATTTTCAGGATTTATTATATGAAGTTGCACCTATACAGAATTATAACTTATCATCCACTGGTGGGAGCCCAAAATTAAGTTATTTTGCATCAGTAGGCTATATTAATCAAGAAGGTATTATTATGAACAGTGACTACGATCGCTATAATTTACGTCTTAATATAAATTCCGAAATTAGTGACCGTGTTAAAATTGGAAACTACGTCGGATTATACCGTTCCTCAAGAAGCAGTATGTATGGAGAAAGTATTGGAGGCTGGGGTCCTGTATTTACTTCAGCCCTAATGTTACCTTATTTAGAACCGTATGATGAAAATGGCAATCTGGTACCATATTTTTTAATAAATTATGCAGATGGAAGGCAGGAGCAGCTAGCAAATCCCTTGCATACCCAAGAGAATCAAATAGATGATTCTGAGAGAACTGGTATTTCCGGATCTGTTTTTGCAGAGATTGAACTTATAAAAGGATTGAATTTAAGACCTTCTTTTAGCTATAATTTGAAATCAGGGAAAAATGGAGGTTATAAATCTTCTGAGATGTGGAATCAATCTAAGGGATTTCTTAACTCAGCTAGTTTGAGTTTTACGAATAATTTTAATTATAATACAGATATCTTATTAACTTACGAAAACACATTTGATGATAACCATAAAATTAGTTTATTAGGTGGTTTCGTAGCAACCAAATCACGTAATGAAAATAGTTCCCTCTCAGTTGATAATTTCGCAGTTGATATTTTTAGTTACCATTCCATGGGTGCCGGACAGGATATTCAATCCATTGGCTCAAACTTGAGCGAAAAAAAAGGATTAGGATATATTTCCAGGATTAATTACATCTATCAGGATAAATACTATTTTACTTTCAGTTCCCGATATGATGGTTCATCCGTAATGGGAAGAGATAAGAAATGGGGATTCTTTCCTTCAGGTGCCATTATGTGGAGGCTGTCAGAGGAACAATTCATAAAAAACATGGATGTGTTCCATGATGCAAAGTTGAGAGCATCTTATGGAATTTCTGGCAGCGATGCTTTGGGAGCTTATGCATCATATGCAAGAATGTCTGGTAGTTTAGGCCGTGGCTATAATTTCAATAGGGAACCAACGATTGGATACCGCGTAAATAGCCTGGCTGTTCCTGATTTAGCATGGGAAGAGACGGCACAGCTTGATATAGGTTTAGAGGCTTCCTTCTTAAAGGGAAAAATTGGATTTATATTTGATTATTATCATAAGAAAACAACAAATTTGTTTCTAAGTGTACCTGTACCAAGAACCAGTAGTGTTAGCAGTATAACAAAAAATACAGGTAGCTTAGAAAACAGAGGTTACGAGTTTATGGTAAAAGCAACACCTTTCTCTGGTACTAGGTTTAACTATAGTACTAGTTTAAATATTTCGTTTCAGGAACAGGAAGTTACCGATATAGGTAATGTTGATGAAATAATTTTAGGAGTTCCCAAGATGGGACCAGCCCGAAACGTCTTCCAGGTTAAGGTAGGGCAACAACTTGGGTCTTTCTATGGTTTAGAGCAAGATGGACTTTGGCAGCTTGACGAAGAATATACTAGCCAATTTGGTACTCTTGCAATACCCGGAGATATAAAGTATGTGGACCAGAATAATGATGGTGATATTACCGAAGAGGATCGGGTAATAATTGGAAATGCTTTGCCAAAATTTTTTGGCGGATGGAGAAATACTTTGACTTATAAAGGATTTGATGCTAACATATTTTTTGACTTTTTATATGGGAATGATATTTATAATGTAAATGCCTATCGGATTCAGGCATCAATGACCACAGAATATAACAAAGTAAAAGACTTTTTGGATTACTGGACTCCTGAAAATCCTGACGCCAGTTACCCTTCTGTTACTAGCACTACAAGCGACGGTGCTGGTTATTTACCTGAATGGTTTCTTGAAGATGGTTCTTTTTTGCGCCTTAAAGAATTAAGCCTGGGATATACACTGCCATCAACTAAAATAAAGAAAATGCATATGTATATATTTTTAAAAGTGACTAATGTGTTTACATTGACTAACTATAAGGGGGGCAATCCGGAGGTCAATGTATCTGGTTCCAGTACTCTTTTCAATATAGAACATGGCGGTTATGCTTATTACAGAACATTTACAATTGGATCAAACATAAATTTTTAAAAACATTATAGCGATGAAAAAATATATATATATATCATTTATGGGATTATTCTTTATAGCTATTTCAGGCTGTGAAGATTATCTGGAAGAGGACATTAAGACATTTACTGACCCACAATCATTAATGCAAAGTAAAACCGGGATTGAAGCAATGATTAGTGGAGCTTATAACATTGGAAGCGGTCTCTATAGAAGTAGAAATATGCATTTGCTGTATACACTTACTACTGATGAGGCGTTTTTTCAAGAGATAGGTGGATCCAGATATGAAATGGCTACTTATGAATTTTCGCCTTCAAATGGAGATGTAGGTAGAGCGTGGAATGAATATACGAGAGGCATTGTCCATGCTAACATTGTACTTGATTACTTACCTGATGTAGGCGAATTAGGTATTTCAGGAGAAAAAAGATATTTGGAAACAATAAAAGGGGAAGCATTATTTCTAAGGGCCAGGCATCATTTTTATCATATGAATACCTATGGTCCTGTACCTTTATTGACCACCTCCGTCAATGTTGATTTATATCCTGCAAATTCAACTATTCCTGAAATATATGCACAAATCATATCTGATCTCAGTGAAGCAGAAACTTTAATTCCCGGTTGGGATGATCACCAAGCAGGAAGGGCAAACCGGGGTGCGGCAAAATCACTTTTAGGTAGAGTGTATCTGACAAAAGCAACATCTGAAGCAAAGGCAGCAGATGATTTTCAGAAAGCAGCATCAAAATTTAAAGAAGTAATTGATAATGAAGGATATGACTTGTGGGATAATTATAAAGAAGTTTTCTTGCCTGAAAATAAAAATAAAAAAGAGGATATTCATTCTTTTCAGAATGAAATTTCTGGCGGCTGGTGGTTGGGGAATGTAATGTACATAGAATTTTCACCGAGACCAACGCCAGCAGGAGGTACTACTTCATATGGGAATATTCCAATGTCAGAATTATTGTTTAATTCATTTGAAGCAGGGGATAAAAGAAAAGAAGACGGATGGTCGGAAGATGGTTCTCATGGATATATTTACACTGGCGATTATGTTGATAGACTCACAGGGGAAGTGCTTAATACTAATTTGATATACCATGAGAAATATTTAGATCCCATAAATTCTGCAAACACTCATGCTGTTGAAACAAATTTCCCTCTTATTCGTTATGCAGATGTGTTATTGATGTATGCAGAAGCGATTAATGAAGTAAATGGACCAAACAGCGAATCTTATTGGGCCATAAATAAAGTTCGGGCACGTGCAGGGCTTGATCCTTTATCAGGATTATCTAAAACAGAGTTTTTTGATGCATTGGTAACCGAGCGATTTCATGAGTTTTTTCACGAAGGGATTCGCTGGTTTGATTTAAAAAGATGGAATTTGATAAAAGAAAGAGTTTTAATGAGAGAACATATTCCTGGGTATCCTGATCCTCTTACTATAGAGCTTCCTAAACATTTAGTTTTACCTATACCACAATATGAAATAGATGCAAATCCAAACCTGGTACAAAATCCAGGTTATTAGTAGTATATGTTATCTCTTTAAATTTTGCAACAATTATCTGGCAGGAATTAGAACCACCTGCCAGATAATTGTCAAGTTATTTAGTCTGAAAATTTTATTAAAAGTTTTTTTTATATCAGAAATGAAAAACTTATTTTTTTTTACACTTTTATTCTCTTATTCAGCTTTAACCGGATATGGGCAAGGAGAGAACAATTCCTGGCGTGAAAGCTATTTCGTCGGTGAGCCATTGCAGATTGGAAACAGGGTTCAGTTCCTGTTTGATGATTATGTAGTTGAAGATAAGTTTGGTTTAAAACGGGTTATTGGACCAGTTGAAAAATACTCTGAAAATCCACTGATTATTGGTAAGGATATGCCATGGGAATTAAATACATTAAACTGGGAAGGACCCGCTTTACGGCATGTTATATTTGATCCCAAAGAGAATTTATATAAGAGCTGGTATGTTATGATTCGATGGGAACCTGGATTTGAAACTGGTTATAATTACTCTACTTTGTATGTTGAAAGCAAGGATGGAATTACCTGGGAAAAGCCTGAACTTGATTTGTTTCCCTATAATGGACAAAAAACAAATATTGTCCTTCAAAAGGAGAAAGGAACAGCCATACTTGAAGAAGTTATTCTGGATACCATGGCAAATGATCCTGCCCACCGATATCTTGGTCTGGTAAAGATGGTCCCTCCAGGTGAAGCTGGCCGGTGTATTGTTCGTATGTTTTCTCCTGACGGAAAAAAATGGACATTAGCACCTGATCCAATACTATTCCGTAATGCCAGTGATGGTTCTTATTCCCTGGTAAATGATTCTGAAAGAAGCAGATGGCTGCTTTATCGTAGACCTTCCATACGTGCCTTAGTTAATAGAAAAGATGAAGGGTTTTATACAAGCAGGAACGTCAAACGACGAGTTTCAGTAACCTTAAGTAAGGATATGAAACATTGGACGTATCCCCGCAACATTGTTCTAATGGATGAGGTAGATGACTCGAAAGTGACACAAGTAGGTAATAATATAGATATAGACTGGGCTCAGGTAACAAGATACGAAGGTATTTTCTTTGGGTTCCTAAGTTTGATGGATAATTTGATCATGTCAGTTCCCAGGCACAGTCATCTGATGTGGAGCAGGGATGGTTTTGATTGGGAACGGCTACCTGAACGTCCGTTTTTTATTAAAAATGGCAAACCCGGTGATTGGGATGCAGGATCGATACGTGGTATTTCCCTAATACCAGAGGGAGACCGGATTCGTATATACTATGGTGGAGGGAACACAACACAAGGAATGGAGAACGATGCAGGTATACATCCGTTTACAGGGACAGGTATTGCTTACATAGGCAGGGACCGCTTTATAGGCCTGCAGGCAGGTCCCGAGGGAGGGTTCTTGTTAACCCGGGAATTTGTTTTGGAAGGCGACAGAATTAAAATAAACTGCCGATCGCAAGTACAAAATCCTCCCCCTATTTGGGGCAGCCTTATTAAGGCTGAACTGATACAGCCTCCCAAAGGAGAACATCAATCCGCTACACCATATCCTGGTTATTCAATGGAAGATTGTGACCCGATAATGGCAGAAGACGAATTTCATCAGGTTATCACCTGGAATGGAAAGTCCGACCTTTCTTCATTAAACGGTAAGCCTATCTATATCAGGTTTTATATTAGGAATTCAACTCTTTATACTTTCCGTGTAGAGAATTTTTATTAATAATAAATCAAATGTTATGCTCTGGAAAAAAATATTAAATTTGTTAATATTTATTTCTTTTTTATTTTATTTAAGTTGCAAAAAAGAGGAAGATAATACTCTGCCCGAATCATTCATGATCATCCCTCACCCCCAAAAGGTTGAGATGTTAAGGGGAAAAGGGCTTTCATTTGGGGAATTATCCAATTTGAAAATGGATGGTGAATTCCAGCGTCCTGTTATGGGGCATATTCTATATCAGCTTACTGAATCAGGAGATAACGGAAGAGAGACTCTCACTCTTAGGCTCATTAAAGAAGGATCTGGCATTGACAATGATTCCCCTGAAAGTTACGTATTAATAATTAAGGGGAAAAATGCAGAAATTATATCAACAGGTGAAGCAGGTTTGTTTTATGGATGTCAGACTTTGGAACAGCTTCTGGAAGATTCACGTGACTATAATACTGCCATCCCGGCGTGCAAAATAACCGACTATCCCAAACTTGAATATCGTGCTGCACTAATTGATGTAAAGAATCATTTAGACCATATGAGGGTGTATTACGAAACTATTGACATGCTTGGCCGTTATAAAATAAATGCAGTTATTTTTGAATTTGAAGATAAACTGCGTTACAAAAGACAGCCCCTTGTTGGGGCTTCACATGCCATGAGCATTGACGAAATTGCCGCGCTTACAAGTTATGCCCGCGACCGTCATATCGAAATAAGTCCGTTAGTTCAGGGTTGTGGTCATGCGACATATATTCTTAAGCATGAACATTATGCGAAACTACTTGAATTGGATTGGAACATCTGGGCATTTTGCCCACTTGATGAGGGTACCTATAAAGTGCTGTTCGATTTGTACCTGGATGCCATGGAGGCGACGCCGGGTTCAAGATATCTGCATATTGGGGGAGACGAAATTGGGAATATAGGTTTATGTCCCAGGTGTAAACCCACAGCAGACAAGGAGGGCCTAATGAGCTTGTACGTTTATTGGTTCGAAAGAGTCTGTGAATTTATTAAGGCCAATGGGCGCATACCCATATTATGGGATGATATGCTACTCAAATCAGCAGGGGTTTTACGCACTAGTAGTCGAATCACTGAATCTCAACTTGATGAGATATGGAGGGAAGGTGAACCAAAACTTCAAAAAGCAATATCCGATTTTCCGACAAATTGTATTTTCATGCGATGGAATTATACGATGGCAAGACAACCGGGAAATATACGTATTCTTGATTGGTACCGCGATAATGGAGTGAAAGCATGGATAGCCACCGCAGCACAATCTGGCCCGGCACTATTGTTTCCTTTTGATGACAGGGACCGGGGCATGGCTTCGCGAGGTCTCCCGGCTATCCAAAGTTTTATTCAACTGGCAGCAGAAAAGGACATTAACGGTATGCTATGTAATGCCTGGGATCCTCGTTCTCCTCATTTTGAGACCTTTCGGCGCGGGCGCATTGCTGCCGCGGAATATAGCTGGAATCCTGATGCAAGAACTCTGGAAGAATATGATATTGCATACCTGCAAAGGGAATACGGCATATCCTTGCAGAATTATTCAAATTTATATGGGAAATTACGAGAAAAAACCGTATTCTGGGAAGAAGCCTTTAACAAGGAAGGAAGTCGGCAGGATCCTAAAAATGCTTTGTTTAATTTACCTGGTATCGCCCATTATGATCCTCCAATAAAGCCGAAAGGAGACAGGACTGATTTTACAGGACTCCTTTTAGAACTTCCTGATTTACAGAGGCCCGGAACTTGGAGTGAAAAATACTCGGAACGGCTTAAGCAAGCTGTACATTTTGAAGAAAACTACAAAGCAATTGCAGACACACTAAAAACCTTGTATAATAATTCCCGAAGGAACAGATATCATTGGGAAATATTTATGGTCCAGCATGATTTCATTTCAACAGTTCCCCACCTTTTACTTGCCCTGGAACAATGTGACACCTTTGATATAGCAGCGCAGAAAACAGGATTGGAAAATGTACGTGAAGCAATTCGTGAATTTGATAGGTCCTGGGAGAATTTAAATTCGGTGTATAGTAAAACACGTTTCATTTCCTATCCTGATGATTACGTGCCTGACCGTTATTACCACCCTGCCACCCAAAGGGAAGACTTGACGTTTCTGATCCAGGTAGAGGAACTATTTCACGAAATGATAAATGAATGGATGGCGGAAATGTAATAATAAAGTATAGGAACAAAAAATCATAGTTGCTCAACCTACTGATATGCACGGGTATACGAATTGTTTGCAGCCAACCGTTTGGGTGTTAAGGATTTTACGGAGGGGTAAGAAAAAATGAACTTCTCCATCCCTGCCGGCAAGTCAACAAATTCAGGTACCGTGTAAGTGTTGGTTACGGTTCCCATTTAACTGATACGAAAATAAATGCTGCTGATGATGATTTTGCAAGTAAATAGTAATGAATTTAAAGAACTGCAAGAAATCCCTGCGTTCTTGACGCAGGGCTGAATTGTAATATTGTTAATAAAAAATCTGGTGATACGAAGCATCATAAAATTGGCGAAACGCTCTGTGTTCTTGACACAGAGATAGTCAATTTTAAAGATTTTTTTACAAATCTATCCTGCAATTAATAATAATAATCAAATGACAAAAAGAAGAGATTTTATCAGGAAAAGTGCTATGGGATTAACTGCCGGAATAGCGACTGGCTGTATGGGTTTTAGTACAAAATCTTGTAGTTCAACTCCAACAGTCGATACCCGGTCACAGAAGGACTGGCAAAATGATCCTGTTTGGAGGGAGACGAAATATGGTGACTGGGGCGGTTCCGGGGTATCTGTCAAACCGGGGCCAATGGATATAATTCTGCTTAAGGATCATGCGCCCAGATCCTCAGTTGTGACCCAGGAAACCTTTGTGCCCAAAGCAAAATACCCGGCTATCGATAGCCATGTCCATGTTGTGGGCGGGACTCCTGAAGAGGTAGCAGAATGGGTCAGTACGATGGATGAGGTTGGCATGGAAACATCATTGGTTTTGACAGGGGCAATAGGTGAAGAATTTGACGCATTGGTAGATTCTTTGCCAAAAGCATATCCCGGCAGGTTCATGCTTTATTGCGGGATGAACAGAACCGATATCGACAAACCTGACTATTCCAAACGAGTTATTGAAGAATTGGTAAGATGTCATGAGATGGGAGCATGTGGTGTTGGGGAAATTTCCGATAAGGGATTAGGTTTTACAAGAAATCCCAGCCTTCCGCCAAACAAAAGATTGCACCCTGACGACCCCCGGTTGGATGCATTCTGGGAAAAATGTGCAGACCTGAAAATGCCGGTTAGCCTTCATGTAGCTGATCATCCTTCCTGTTGGACCCCATTGGATGTCTTTCAGGAACGTACACCGGATTACCAGCATTTCAACCTGTATGACAAGGATGTCCCGTCATTTGATGAATTAATTGCAAAAAGGGGCAGGATACTTGAAAAACATCCAAGAACAATTTTTATTGCATGTCATATGGGAAATCAGGGGCACAACCTTGCTGCATTAGCTAAGGCAATGGAAAAATACCCAAACCTTTACCTTGATACTTCTGCACGGGATTATGAAATAGGACGCACTCCCCGTGCTTCTGCAAAATTTCTGAATAAATACAAAGACCGGATATTATTTGGAACAGACATGGGCAGGGAGAAAAGTATGTACCAAATCCATTGGCGCTTGCTGGAAACCGCCGATGAATACATCCCCGGCCGCGTTGGCTGGAGGTATTATGGCCTTGAGTTACCAGATTCAACATTAAAAGCTTTATATCGCGATACCGCTAAGAAAATTTTCAATATTTAAAGAACGTAATTTTTCGGATAAACATTCAACAGTAAAAATTTATATCATGAAAATTAGTCGCAAGAACTTTCTAAAGGTTGTAGGGTTAGCCACTGCAGGAATGATGTTTAAAACGAGCCAGGCAGACAACAAAACACCGTTTTCAAAAAACCATGTCCAAAAATTTAACATGCATGGATTTGCTGCACCCAAATTGGATAAAGTCAGGGTAGGTTTTATTGGGATCGGAAGCCGTGGATCGGGAACCGTTATAAGATTAGCCAGCATTGAAGGAGTTGAAGTTAAAGCTCTGTGTGATATAGTACCGGAAAGAGTTGATTCAGTAATTAAATTTCTAAAGGATGAGTTTCCTGAACATAACCCAACTCCTTATTCAGATAACCAGGAAAGCTGGAAAAAGGTCTGCGAACGCGAAGACATAGACCTTATATGCATTACAACCCCCTGGGATTTACATGCGCCTATTGCTGTTTACGCAATGGAACACGAAAAACATGTTTATACCGAACTTCCTGTTGGTGTCACCCTTGAAGAATGTTGGCAAGTGGTTGAAACATCAGAGAGGACCCGTAAACACTGTTTCATGGGGTGTGGTTCATGTCATGGTGGAATGGCAGCGGTAATATTAAAAATGGTAAGGCAGGGGTACTTCGGAGAAATTATTCATGGTGAAGGGCACTATATCCATGACAGGGTATCCGATAACAAAGTAAGATGGATAAGGGACAAGGAGAACAATAACTGGTTCGGTTATCGTCCCTGGCGTTTGCAGGAAAATGTAAACAGGAACGGGAATCTTTATCCTTCCCACGGATTAGGGCCTGTTTCTCAAATGATGGATATCAACTATGGTGATAAAATGGATTATATGGTATCAATTTCAAGTAACGATTTTACAATGAGCAAGAAGATGAAAGAACTTGCTTCCATAGATGATTATTATAAACCATATATCGGGCTGGATTTCAGAGGTAACATGAATACCACAATTATTCGTACCTACAAGGGGCGGACCATTATGCTCCAACATGACATAAGTTCACCACGTCCAGGTCGCCGTTTTGATTTAATTAGCGGAAATAAAGGCATCTTTAAAGCGCGGCCTAACAGGATTGCTACCAGCGATGACGGTTGGCTCCCGGAAGAAGAATTCAATTCATTGGTAAAAAAATACACGCCGGAGATTACTAAAAAGTTTAATGAAAAACGCAATCAGGCCGCCGGCCATGGCACCCGGTCATATGAACGAGTATCTGCAATGGATTGGCGTTTGATTGATTGCCTTAGAAATGGATTACCACTCGAAATGGACGTATATGATGCGGCGCTTTGGAGTTCAATTACTCCGTTGAGCGAATGGTCTGTAGCCCGCCAGGGAGCAACGGTTAAGGTACCTGACTTTACAAATGGGGCATGGAAAACCAATAAACGGGGAATGGATATAACACTCCAAAAAGGAGGGACAACAAAATTAATCTAATATAAAAAACTGGAATATGTCATTAAAATTTTTTTCTTTTCGAACAACAATAAGAATTGCCCTTGCGGTTTTATTTCTTATTAGCCTGAACACAATGAATGCACAACAAATAATTGAAGGAATTCATTATTACACTGGAAAGCCGGTACAGATAAAAGTCAGCGAAGGAAAAATAGCGGAGATCAAAACAATTGAAAAGTTGACAGGCAAAAATCATATGTTTGTTGCGCCCGGTTTTTTCGATAACCAGGTGAACGGTTTTGCCGGGGTTTCGTTCTCGTTGGGCGGCGGAAGCGATTTAACCCGCGAAGGGGTGGAAAAGGTCACCCGCGAATTGTGGAAAAAAGGGGTAACCACCTACATGCCCACACTCACCACTAATAGCCAGGAAGTATTGGTAGAAAATTTTAAAGTATTGGCTTCCTCGTTGGAAGATGAAAAATTACTTGGTTCCATTCCCGGCTTTCACCTCGAAGGGCCGTATTTTATTCCGGAAGACGGTTACAGGGGGGGGCATCCCAAACAGTTTATTAGGTTACCCGACTGGGAGGAATTCATGGAAATGTATAAGGCCTCGGGTGAAAACATCTTGCAGGTGACGCTGTCGCCGGAATTGGAAGGGGCGCTGGATTTTATTACAAAATGCAGCAGGCAGGGTATCTTGGTGGCGCTGGGGCACCATAACGCGCCCACCGAAACAGTGACAGCGGCTATCTATCGGGGTGCCAAAATTGTCACCCATCTGGGCAACGGAGTTGCCAACATGATTAACCGGTTCTACAATCCTTTTTGGTCCCAGTTGGCCGACGACCGGCTGCTGATCAGCATCATTTGCGACAGTTTTCACCTGCCGCCCGAGGAGATACAGGTTTTTTACAAGGTGAAGGGCGTTGAGAAAATCATCATCACCTCCGACCTAACCAGTTACGGGGGACTTGAACCGGGCGAGTACACCACCGAGTACGGCGAAACAATCGAGCTGACCGAAGACGGGTTGCTACACTACCCGGCCCAAAATGTACTTTACGGTTCAGCATCGCCCATAATCAAAGGGGTAGGCCATGTAATGAAAGTTACCGGTTGTTCACTGGGAGAGGTTGTGCAAATGGCCAGTACCAACCCGGCACAACTGTATGGACTGGACGACCGGGGTACCCTTGAACCCGGTAAACGTGCCGACGTGGTGTTGTTTACCCTGGAAGACTTTCAGGTAAAAATTCAAAAAACCTGGGTGAAGGGAGAATTGGTTTATGAAGCAGATAAATAAATATCCTCCAAGGGAGTCCCTTGGACAATAACCAAAACCTGATTTATTATTACTTAAAAATGTAAATTAAAAATAAAAAAAAGTGATGTTAATTGCTTATTTTTAGATCGTTATGCAATAAAGATTTGGCAAAAAATTACTTTGTTTTAATGATTGGCCATTGCTCTCTGCAGCAGACATAAAAGAATGGGTTTGCTTTAAGCTTTTTTAAACATGGATTGATGAAGAAATGATTGAGCTATTGCTTTCCAGACACTTACGAAGACAAAAGGATATTAACAGATATTATAAAAATGAATTTATATGTGAGTAGAATTAAATGAGATATAAAAAATGAAACAAGCTGTAATGACCTCTCCGGGGGTAATAGAATATAATGAAATCTCATTTACCAAAGAACTCAAACCAAACGAAATTCTGTTGAAAATTCAACGAATCGGTATTTGTGGGAGTGATATACATGTTTTTCATGGCGAACATCCAGCTACACCTTACCCGGTAGTACAAGGCCATGAATATTCTGCAAAAATTGTTTCTGTCGGTTCATCGGTAGCCAAAGCAAAGCCCGGTATGCGAGCCACAGCACGTCCTCAAGTAGTTTGTGGCAAATGCGGCCCCTGCAAAAGAGGTCAATATAATGTATGCCATGAATTGAGGGTCCAGGGATTCCAGTCACCAGGAGTAGCCCAGGAATATTTTGTTGTTCCCGAAGAAAGGTTGGTCTCCTTTCCTGATTCCATGAGTTTTGAACAGGGGGCAATGATCGAACCCTGTGCAGTTGGAGCACATGCCACAAAACGGGCATCAACAGTGGAAAACCTAAATGTCGTGGTATCAGGTGCTGGAACAATTGGTAATCTCGTAGCACAATTTGCCAAAAGCCGTGGAGCAAAAAAGGTGCTGATTACCGACCTGAGTGATTTTAGATTACAAAAAGCAAAAGATTGTGGAATTAATCACACCTTGAATGTAAAAGAAATACCATTTGAGGAAGGAGTTAAAGAAGTCTTTGGGGATGAAGGTTTTCAGGCAGGATTTGAAGTTGCCGGCGTTGAAGCATCACTGACAAACCTGATAACTAATGTTGAAAAGGGAGGGGATATCGTGATACTGGGAGTTTATGCAAAAAATCCGACAGTAAATATGTTCCATGTAGGTGAGCACGAACTTAATATGTTTGGTTCAATGATGTACAGGCAAGAGGATTATGAGGAAGCTGTAAAATTGATATCAATCGGTGAGATAATTCTTGAGCCATTGATTTCCAAACATTTTTCATTTGAGGATTATCTTGATGCATACAAGTTTATTGAAAAGGAAGGGGATAAAATTATGAAGGTGATGATAGATCTGTAAGATTAATATGAATGCCAGATAATAAATATAAAATAGCAGGAATAGGAGAACTTCTGTGGGATGAATTTCCCGGAGGAAGGCAATTGGGGGGTGCACCTTGTAATTTTGCCTGCCATGCTCTCAGGGCAGGATGCGATGCTTATTTGATAAGTGCAGTAGGGAAAGATAAAGATGGAGAGGATATTTTACAATTACTCCCTGAATTGGGCCTTAATATTGATTATATCCAGACCGCAAATGGTTTTCCAACTGGAAAAGTTACTGTTAAAATCGATAGCATCGGTTCTGCGGATTATGTTATTCATGAAAATGTAGCATGGGATCAGATAACCTGGGATAAAAAGCTTCTTGAACTTGCAAAGGAACTTGATGCTGTTTGTTTTGGTAGTCTTGCTCAACGTAATTTAGTATCAAGAAATACTGTTTGGTCTTTCCTTGAAGCTACCAACAGGGATTGTTTAAAAGTCTTTGATGTTAATCTGAGACAATCGTTTTATAACCGGGAGATTATTCTTAAATCATTGTCATATGCGAATGTAATGAAGCTGAATGATGAGGAGTTACCCATTGTAGCAAGTTTCGTGGATGTTGAAGGAGTTGAAGTGAGCAAGCTGGAGCTTTTAATGGACATGTTCGATCTTCAACTCATAGCCTATACTAAAGGCAAGAAGGGAAGTATCCTGATTACACCCAATGATATGTCCCAACAAGAGGTTCCTGAGATTAAAGTGTCTGATACGGTAGGAGCGGGAGATTCCTTTACTGCTATACTAATTGCCGGTTTATTAAAAGGATTGGATTTAAGAAGCGTTCATAAAATTGCCACAGAGGTGGCAGCTTATGTGTGTATGCACCTAGGAGCCACGCCTGTGACGCCGGAGAAATTGTATGATTTATCTAATTTTTAAAAGAATTTAAATATGAAAAGTTTTAATTATCATCAATCCACTGAGATAATATTTGGAAAGGGTCGTGTAGCTGAATTGGCTGAGATTGCCAAACGATTTGGGAAAAAAGCCTTGCTCGTTACAACTAAAGCTGATGTTCCGACACTTGAGGGGCAATATGAAAAGGTTAAAAAAATACTCTATGATGGCGGAGTGGATGTTGCACATTATGATGGTGTAGTTCCAAATCCAACAGTGGAAAGCATTGGTACTGGTGCTGAAATTGCAAAAGAAATCGATGCTGATGTCGTTATCGGTTTGGGGGGCGGCTCAAGTATGGATTCAGCCAAGGCAATTTCAGTTGAGGCCACTCATAAAGGTACTTGCTGGGATTATCTATTTTATAAATCACCTCAACCCGTCCCGGCTAAGTTATTGCCCATTATTGCAATTTCAACTACCTCAGGGACAGGCTCGCAGGTTACACAGGCGGCTGTTGTTACCAATACTCAGGAAAGGGATAAATCGGCATTGTATAACAATATTTTGTATCCCAAGGTGTGTATTGTCGATCCCGAATTGATGGTAAGTGTACCGGAATTTGTTACCGCATGTACTGGGTTTGATGTATTTTGCCATGCTTTTGAAAGTACGATTCATCCTGGAACTGGTGCCTATGTTGAACTGTTGGCATGGGAGGCCATTGGGCTTGTTACTAAGTTTTCACCAAAAGTATTATCTGATTTGAATGATGTGGATGCACGCGAGAAAATGGCATGGGCAGATACACTTGCCGGGCTGTGTATTGCTAATGCTGGTGTCACTTTGCCACATGGAATGGGAATGGCAATAGGTGGAATGTATCCCCATGTTGCACATGGTGAAGCATTGGCAATTGTTTATCCTGCTTTTGCTGATTTTACATGGGAATCAGCAATACCCCAGTTTTCCAAAATGACCAAAATTCTAAATCCTGAATTGAATAGTGTTTCTGAACAGAAAGCGGCTTCTGAATCGCCCAATGAAATTAGGAAATTCTTGAAGAAAACAGGACTTCGCAAGGGGCTTAAGGACGTAAATATGCCTGAGGATGAAATTGAAGCACTAGCTAAAAAATGTATGGTATTGCCTGATTATAAAGCAAATCCCAGGGTTGCCTCATTAGAGGAAATGATAGATCTCGTAAAACAATCTTACTGAAATTTTTAATTTATAGTGTTTTATTTAAGGGTCATACTTCTAAATAAAAAAATTAAATAATGAAAGAATTTACTCGTTACGAACGGGTGAAAGCAGCACTTGAACACAAGGAGGCTGACTGTATTCCATTTGACCTTGGTGCTACTGAAGTAACAGGGATTAATGTTAATGCGTTACGAAAGTTGAGAAAATATCTAGGCCTTAACGATAATATTTCAATAAAAAATAAAATTACACAAATCGCAAATATAGAAGACGATCTTATTGAAACTTTAAAAATTGATGTAAAGGGCGTATCCCAAAAACCCTCTTCACAAAAAGGACTTGAAAAAGAATTAGGTATAGAAGGGGATTACGATAGAATAATTGATGAATGGGGAATAGGATGGCACATGCCTGTTTCCGGAGGCCATTATTATGATCTTTATAAAAGTCCCCTTTCAACCCACAGAAACTATTAAGGATGTTGAAAGATACCCATGGCCTAACGCTTTAAATGATTCAAGATACGTTGAACTCAAAAAAAAGGCAGACATAATAGTCAATGTAGAGAAATTTACATTTAACAAATTAATTAAGTAAAGAAGTGAAATAGATTTTATTATCCAACAGGCAAAAGATTTTATTGGAGAACGCAGTTTTTTATTGCCTGAGTGGGCATTTGGGTCCCTTACTACTTGGAAAGAGAAGGTATCGGTTAACGATGTGATAAAAATGACAATTGTTTTTATGAAGCAATAGGCCGTTTCACTTTAATTACAGAAGATAAAGCCCCTTTTCACTTATTGGTTTCCGATTACTCAAAATATATAAGGTAGTCATATAATATTAGGCATGAGCTGGCATGCACATCATTTTTATAAATAGGTTTATGAAAGATACAAAGTTTAAAGGATTAATTGCAGCCCCCTTCACGCCCATGAAAAAAGACGGTTCGATTAATCCGGGAGTAATAAGGCAATATGCCTCTTATTTAAAAAAGAACCAGTTATCCGGGGTTTTTACCTGTGGTACAACAGGTGAAGGGATGTTGATGACATTAGAAGAACGGAAAATTATTTCTGAACATTGGATTGCAGAACAAACCGATGGTTTCAGAGTTATAGCCCATGTCGGGACAACTTCTTCAAGGCAATCGAATGAATTAGCCCGGCATGCACAGGAAGCAGGTGCGTATGCAGTTGGTTGCATGGGACCTATATTTTTAAAGCCATCGAGAATCGAAGAACTTATAAGTTTTTGTGCTGAAGTAGCCGCAGGGGCACCTAAACTACCTTTTTACTATTACCATATCCCATCAGTATCTGGAGTGGCATTACCTATGCCCGAATTCCTACAAAAGGCACAAAACGTAATCCCCAACCTGGCTGGGATTAAATTTACCCATAGGAATATGATGGAGATGGCACAATGCCTAACTGCTGATGAAGGAAAATGGGATATCCTCCATGGTTTTGACGAGGAACTTTTGCCAGGCTTGAGCGTTGGCGCCAAAGGGGCTGTAGGAAGTACATATAATTATTTAGCACCGGTTTATCAAAAGTTGATGGGTGCTTTTCAAAATGGCGATATGAAAACTGCCCGTTTTTATCAGGGCTTATCTGTAAAATTTATAGGTATTTTGAACCGTTATGGCGGAGGCGTTATCGGTGGTAAGCCCGTGATGAAATTTACCGGCCTTGATTGCGGATCACTGCGTCCGCCGGCTTATAACCTGTCAGATAAAGAGTTAAGGGACTATTTAAATGAATTAAAGGATGTTGGTTTTTTTGATTGGGGATAGGATTAAAATAAAACAATTGAATTAGCCACTTTATAAATACAGCAAAATTCTTTATCTTGGGGCAAATTAAAATTTAAGACATAGAGGATAAGTTCAGAAGCCTTACGATTTTTGAATTCCAAGAGCAGTTCCCGGACAATGATGCTTGTTTTGAATATTTAGCCGAGTTAAAAGGGGGAGATGGATTTTGCTGTCCGAATTGTGGGCATACAAACTATTGCAGGGGAAAGCGCAAATATGACAGTCAATGCACCAGTTGCCAGTGTATTTTCTCGCCAACCAGTGGGACACTCCTCCACAAGGTTAAATTCCCAATTATGAAAGCCTTTTATATTGTCTATTATGTCAGTACAAGCAAGAAAGGCATTAGCAGTAGAGAGTTGAGCAGGAAGCTTGGGCTAAGGCAAAAAACATGTTGGCTGTTCAAACGGAAAATAATGAAACCCATGGAGAGCAGCGGCAAGAATAAAATCAAAGAGCAGGCTGAAGTCGATGAAACAGTTGTTGGCGGGCAGGAAACAGAGGTTGAGGGTCTCAAGCACAACAAAAAGAAGCTTGTTGTTTTTGCCATCGAGAAAAAAGGCAAAGGCGTAAGCCGCATGTATGGAAAGGTTATCCAGCACAGCAGCGCAAAGGAACTCGGTGCCTTCATGAAGTCTGCCATTGATTTGTCTGCTAACATTAAAACTGATGAGTGGACAGGCTACAAGCCTTTAATGAAAGATTTCGACGATCTTGTCTATGTCCCATCAGGAAAAAAGGAGGGGCAACTTCCCTGATTTGCACTGGACAATCATGGGTTTTAAAGGCTGGTTGAGGGGAATACACCACTGAATGGAATATCTACAGTCATATATTGACGAGTACTGTTATAGGTTTATCCGCAGCAACATGAAGGAAGGCATTTTTGAAAACCTTCTGAAAAAAATGGTTGATGCCCAGCCTTTTACGTATAAACAAATTATTACTTAAATGCCTAATTTAGATGATTTTTTCAATAATTAGCAGGGGAACAGATTTAAATCAATTTTTGAGACAATGAATTCAAAGCAACGTGTATTAAATACTATAAATTTTGAGACTGCCGACAGGATTCCTTTAAGCTTCGCTGCAAATAAATTTGTCCTTGAAAAATTAAAGGCACATTTAAATTTAAGGAGTCATCTGGAGTTGTTGAAATATTTTTACTCTGACATTGTTGATTTGAGAGACTGTGTCTCTCCTGATTTTATTGGATCGGGAAAACCGTTGAAAGAGATGGGAAATGGAATTCTTGAGAATTACTGTGGGTAGCGAACGAAAATTGTGGAAACCCCTAGAGGTATGGAAGAGCAGTTTTGCGAATTTCAGCTACAAAATGCGTAAACCATTGGAGATTTGGAAAAATACGATTGGCCCGATTCCGATTGGTTTGATTTTTCTGATTTTAAGGAAAAATTAAAACCTTACGATGATTTTTGTGTAATGGCGTTGGGGGGAAGTGTTTTTCAGCATTCCACCTTTCTTCGCGGCATGGACACTTTTCTTATGGATTTGGCATTAAATCCGGAGATGGCTGAATTCATCATGGACAAATTCACCGCTTTTTAATTCTTACCTATTTTGAAAAAATGTTTGAAAGCGCCAAAGGTAAGATTGATATTTTCAGGGTGGCCGATGATGTAGCTATACAGACGGGATTGCTTGTAAGCCATGAAATGTTTGATCAGTTTATAGCACCACGCCTAAAAAAACTAATAGATCTGGCTCATCGTTTCGGGATTAAATTTATGCTGCACTCCTGTGGCGATGTAACACCGTGTATTCCAAGGTTCATTGAACTGGGGGTCGATATTCTGGACCCGATTCAGGTGTCGGCAGTCAATATGGACCTTTTTGAAATTCACAAAAAATATGGCGGTAAAATCTGCCTTCACGGAGGTATGGATACACAACAATTTCTCCCTAAAGCTTCTCCAGAACAAGTGAGAGAAAAGATAAGGGAAACAATAGATTATTTTACAACAAACCGGGGTACATTCTTTCTGCATCGCATGTAATTAAAGGTGATGTGCAAGTAGAGAATATCTGTTCCCTTTTCGATGAAGCTTTTCGCTATCAGCAAATATAGAAATTGTCAATGATGAAGCATATTTTATTTTTCCTAACCATTGTTATTTTTAGTCTCACTGTTAAGTCTGAAAATCAGTATTTCCGGTTTTCTTCACTCCCTGATTTGCCCCCCAATTCGGGTTATACCGTTCAACCCGGACTGGCCGGGCTATACACCGGAATGGACGATGATGTTTTAATTGTTGCCGGTGGGGCCAATTTTCCGGATAAAATGCCCTGGGAGGGTGGGGTGAAAACCTATTACGATGAAATCTTTATTCTCCAAAAAAATGCAGGCGAGGAGTATTCATGGGGAACGGTGGTACAAAAAATCCCTTTTGCCTCCGCTTACGGCGGCGCCGTTGAAACGCCCTACGGATTGCTCTGTTTTGGCGGAAACATAACAGATAATTGTCTTTCAAAGAGCTGGTTCATCGATTACATTCCTGGCACCGGCGGCGTTGAAATTAAACCCGGCCCCGAACTCCCGTTGCCTTTAACCAATTTTGCTTTTGCCAAAGTGGATGGGAGCGTTTATGTAGCGGGAGGGCTTTCGGAACCCACTAGCGCATCGGGCAAGCACTTTTTCCGGCTGCAACTAACAGGCGGGAACCCGCTGGACTGGACCTGGGAAACGCTTCCGCCCTGGGAGGGAAAACCCCGGGCTTTTGCTGTGGGAGTTGGGCAAAGCAACGGCCTGACCAACTGTTTTTACCTGTTTTCGGGAAGAAATGTTCAATCCGGCAACGATCCTGAAATACTGCATGATGCGCATGTTTTTGACCCGTATTTAAAACAATGGTCGGTTGTTTCGGAGGGGAAACAGAAAGAATTCCCGTTTATGGCCGGCACCGCCTTCCCGGTGGGCGCGGCTACTATCGTTTTTCCCTCCGGCGCCAGTGGCGAACTAATGAAAAAACAGCAAGCGATTGAAAACAGGATCGCCTCGCTGAAAGATATCGCAGCAAATGAAACAGAATCAGATTCCCTGCAAACCGAGCTGATCAACCATTTAAACAACCATCCCGGTTTTGGCAATCAACTTTCAGCTTTCAACACTATCACGCATGAAACGTATAACATAGGTCAAATTTCCGGGACGGGGCAGGTAACCACAACAGCCGTAAAGTGGGACAACGATGTTTTTATTCCATCCGGGGAAATCCGCCCGGGAGTCCGTACGCCCGGTATTCTGAAAATCAGTATTATTAAAAAAAGCAAGCACCTTAATTTTCTTGACATACTTGTTATTGGTCTCTACTTTTTAATATTGACCTGGATGGGCTATTTTTTCTCCAAACGGCAAAAAAGCACCAACGACTATTTCAAAGGCGGGGGTCGTGTTCCGTGGTGGGCTGCCGGGTTGAGTATTTTCGGGACATCGCTGAGCGCCATCACATTCATAGCCATCCCCTCCAAAACCTTTGCTACCGACTGGTCTTACTTTATGCTGAACATGACTATTTTCCTGGTGGCGCCGGTTATTGTGTTTGTGTTTATTCCTTTTTACAGGAAGATGAATATTACCACGGCTTATGAATACCTTGAAGCCCGTTTCAACCTGGCGGTGAGGCTCATCGGAAGCCTTTCCTTTATTTTGTTTCAGGTTGGAAGAATGGGCGTGGTGCTTTTTCTGCCGTCCATCGCGCTGAACGTGGTGACCGGCATCAATATATTTTTATGTGTTGGATTGATGGGGGTTATCAGCCTGGTTTATACCATGATGGGCGGTATCGAGGCCGTTATCTGGACAGACGTTATGCAGGTCATCGTGTTGCTGGGCGGGGCATTGCTGTCGCTTGCGCTGATCATCCTGGCCGTTGACGGCGGTTTCATGTCTATAGTGGAAACGGCTGCAAATAACCATAAGTTTAATGTAGTCGATTTAACCTGGTCGTTCAGGCAACCAACGGTGTGGGTTATGCTTTTGGGTGGGATATTTGCCAATATTACAACGTATGGTACCGACCAAACAATGGTACAACGTTATCTTATCACCAAATCGGTAAAAGCAGCGAAGCAAAGTGTTTGGACCAATGCCATTTTAGCCATTCCTGCTACTTTGATATTCTTTTCAGTTGGAACATCCTTATTTGTATTTTACAAATTTTATCCACACGAACTCAATCTGACTTTTCAAAACAACGATGCTATTTTTCCCTGGTATATTGCTTCGAAATTACCGGCGGGTATTTCCGGTTTGCTAATTGCAGGCATTTTTGCTGCTGCCATGAGCAGTTTAAGCAGCAGCATGAACTCCGCCACCACTGCTTATGCAACCGACATTCATTTTCGTTTTGGATGGAATAAAAATGTAAAAAAACTGAGGATTGCGCGGATAGCAACCCTCGTTGTTGGGCTGACCGGGACCCTTTTTGCGTTTATGATGGTCACCATGGATGTAAAATCGTTGTGGGATGAATTCCAGAAAGTGCTTGGCCTTGTTATTGGCAGCTTGGGTGGGGTTTTTATGTTGGGGATCCTTTCTAAAAAAGCAAATGCACCAGGAGTCTTAATAGGAATAGGGATAAGTATCATAATACAAATCTTTGTTGGGATATATAAACCAGTCCACTTGCTACTTTATGCTGCAACAGGATTTATATCATGCTATATTGCGGGTTACGTTGCAAGCCTAATATTTAAAAATCGCAGTTTGAAAATGTAGGAAAACAGGGCGTAATAAGTGTGGGACAAATTTCACTTTAGATTTGGGATTAATATTTCTTAATTTGAAAATTTATTATCACTGTTGTCCGGTAAAAAAAAAAATAAAACCGAGTCAATCTTGAAAGACTAACCCGGTATGGTTACTTTTGAAGTTACGAATCAACAATTGTAACCATGGGTAAAAGTAAAAATTTTAGCGGACAGCCTATTGAATGCTTTGAATCTTATCGCTAATTTTACGCTGACTGATTAGTTACTTTTGTTTTTATATACAATTCATTATCAACAATTTATCAACAAGGAAGCTTGAGTGATCAATATTTCGGATCCACATATTTTCCGCTGCATCCAAAAGGGTGACGAAGCTGCATTCAGCCGTTTGTTCGACGGTTATTATGTGCCGTTGTGCTTTTTTGCCAGCAAATTCCTGGGCGATATGGATCTTTCGCGTTCGCTGGTGCAGCAGGTTTTTGTGGATTTGTGGGTGAAGCGTGAGAAAATCGACGTAGCCTGGTCGGTCAAATCGTATCTTTACCGGGCGGTGAAAAACCGGGCCATCGATTACCTGCGGAAAGAAAAAAGCACCACCGGAATTTCGGAGTTCATCGAAAACCTGAACCAGATGCCTTTCTGCGATTTGGTGGAAGAGACGGAACTGAACGACCGGATCAACACCTCCATTAACCAACTGCCCGAAAAATGCCGCGAGGTGTTCCTCCTTCGCTGGTTCGAAGGGCTGAAATATGCAGAAATTACCCAAAAATTAGGCATCTCCGTTAAAACCGTAGAGATGCAAATGGGCATTGCCCATAAAAAATTGCGGGAAAGCCTGTCTGATTACTAGATGATTAACCTCCTGGTTTTTGTTTTTTCGAAAAAAAATTGATCTCCGTTACAGGGAATTTGCTTTCCTTTTCGTCTAAGAGGTGTGAAACAGGATAATTGTAACCATGAGGTGCACCATCCTGAAATTTAATTAAATCAATAGGTCGAACGTGAACGAAAACAACGAATGATTAAAAAGTAAAGAAATAACTCATGACCTTTTTAATATACTAAATCGCACTTGATTGTAAAGCATATTGCAGGGTTTAGGCAAATATCATAATGAACAGAATAATTCCAATTAATAAATGAAATTAAGAGTTATTTTTTTAAATATCTTTTTGCTTATTTCATCATTCCTTCCCATTCATGGAAACGACACCATTTCCAGATCATTTGAACTTATCTTTTTCACCAACAACCCTAAGGCCAACGGAGAAACTGATTTCAAGGGTGAAACAGAGTTCTTTACTACCCAACAGAGGGTCGATTTTCTTACCAGGTTTGCTGATTATGCCTCTGAGTATTACAATGACAAAAATCTCGACAGGAAAGTGATCAAAGACGAAGAGGTGTTTGAAGCCCTTCAGTCAATTAAGGAACAACCTGTTCCGGCAACCAGGCAAAGAATTCTGCTTAACAAATGGAGATGGTACCACTATTATGGCAAAAATCAGAAGGAAATTGACCTGGTCAGAACCGCCATGAGGCACAGTGCCGCAAACAAACAAGATATTTCCCTTGATACAGATGAAATGATCGTACTGGATCGTTTCTGGTCGAAGGAACAAACCCAGAATAAGGAAACCAAGGTGGTTAATGGAGAGCTGGTCTTCACAAACAACGATGCTGAGGTAAAAAAGATATTTACTCCCCAATATTGGCGATTTTCCTTTCAATGGGATTATTACCTCAGTCATGGAGAAAGCGACAGGCATTTTTTTTTCCTGGAGAATTTTGAGTACCCGGTTGTGAAAATTTGGCTGTCAGATGGAAATCTTTATTCCTCAAACGGAGAAAAAAAATCACTGGTGCAAAAAGCCATTCCAAAAGAAAAGTGGTACCATTTAAAAATAGAGGTGGATTTTGAGAACAGGTGGTACAATCTGTATATTGACGATGAACTTGTTGTAGCAACCAATGCAATAAACACCAATCAATTTTTGGAATTATTAAGGTTTGACCTTTTAAAAAACGAAATCCAAAGAAATGTTTTTAGATCAGGAAAGGATCAATTGGCACGTCAGGTCAATACTTTTCACTTCAAGGGAGCACGCGATGATAAAATGGATAATGTTTGGGGCGTGGGTTATGCGCCTGGTCCTCATATAAGGTTAAGACCCTATACGGTGAATACTTTTCTGGATGAAACCTTTGATGTTGCCCCTATGATGACCAATTGGTCAATGCCAAACTACACCGATTCCGACTGGTTCGACATAGATAAGTTACCACTGATCTATGGAGGGGAAAAAAATTATGGAAAAGACATATACATGCGTGCCCGGTTTACAGTCAATGATTTTAAAAAGGCATTCCTCAATATCCAGGCAGTGGACCCCTCTGGCGAACTTTATATCAACGGTCATTTCGTTCAGAAACTCGAACGTTTCCCACAAAAAATAGATGTGGGAAGATACCTGAAAACCAATTCTAACAACCTGATAGCCATAAAGGTAGATCATGTACCGAAAGGATTTTACCTGGACGACGGGCATACCAACTATGACATGTTGTTTGGCAGTTTTGCCCATGAAATATTCCTTGATTTACACGACGATACGTTTATTGACGACATTTTTGTGTATACCAGCAAGCTTCATGATGATGGAGCAAAGGTTCAGTCAGAAATCACCCTGAGAAACTTGTCCCGTGCAGCAATAAACGGTAAAATTCAAGTTGCCTTTTACCCCTGGTTTCCCCATGAGAGCCAACAACCGGCATTCGTCCATTACGCCGATATCGCTCTGAGAATTGGTGAAACAAAGATAGTTAAAGACTCCATGCTTTTCCCCTCACCCGAATTATGGACCTATGAAACCCCAAATCTTTATAAGGTCGAAGCTACACTTATAAATGACCAGGGGAAAGTCGTCGACGACCTGGTTGTCACTACCGGGATCAGAACAGTAAGTCAGGAAAATGGCACTTTCAGAATAAACGGCGAACCCGAAATGATGAATGGGGCCCTCTCTTTTCACTTTCCTGCCCCGTTTGAAAAAATATCTGAGTGGAATCGATGTATGCCTGATTATTGGGTCGTGAAAGAAATCCTCATGGTTAAAAAACTGGGGGGGAATGCTTTAAGGCTGAACGGAATGAGTGATAATTACAGCGACCCACGGTTTGCTAAGTATGCCGATCAGTTGGGATTGATGTTTTATTGGACGCAATCGGGATGGAACAGAAAGGAATGGACCGAGTTTGGAGATTATTGGAGCCAAAGGGTAAACCTGAATCAGCAAGTGGAAGAATTCAGACGCGATGTTATACAGGTGCGCAATCATCCCAGCGTGGTCATATGGGAATTGTATGACGAAAATTTGGACCCTGACAGGATCGATCTTTTATTCTCGACCTTCTATCCGGTATTTTATGACACCCACCCTGGCATCCTTTTCATGTTTATGAAAGATTTGCCCGCTGACGAGCCACAAACCACAAACGGCACCTATGGTTGGGCCTTGGATTATGGCAGGGAATGGTCTGCCCTGCGGAAGTGGCCCGATGGCATAAGAGAGCGTGATACCCGCGGTCGGCCAATGAGCAAACTGGAACTCCTTACCGATACTCTGAAAGCATACTTCGATACGGAAACAGGCGAATTGATTGGCCAGCCCAACTGGAACCTAGTGCGCGGAAAACCGTGGTATCATGTCCGTTCTTACGAATGGTATGCCGATTACGGGAATATCGGCGTGAGACTCAATCTGGAACAATGGCGAGAAAGTCAGGCCTGGCAGGCCTTTGGGGGCTATCATTTGAGCAAAAAACAAAGGATGTACGATATCGATGGTATGACATGGGTTGTGCTCAGGGGGGGGGGGAACAGCGTCACTTACATGAAACCCCTGATCGATTACTACGACCATGCCAAACTGGCCTTCTACACATTCCGAACCGTAATTCAAAAAGTTTTTGCCGGAACATCAAACGTTGACATGATATACGGACCGGCAGACAAAATCTCCCCTGTTATGATGAGCCTCGGTGAATCCCAGGAAATTGACCTGATACTGAACATAAGAAACATTGAAGACAACAAAATAATTGCCTCAAGGACCTACGAGTCAATCGTGTTGCCTGAGGGCAAAGGAAATGTTTTCCTCGATGATTATCACTTTATTTTCCCCAATGAGGGTTATTACACCTTTGAATTCGAAGCAATCAAAGCAAAATAAACGAATATTAAATTATTGAAGATAACATGAAGATTACTTGTGCATGGATGTATGCGATCGGAGAATATGGGTTTCCCCCAAAGCCTGAGCACATGTTGAAAGCCATAAAGGAAATGGCGGACATGGGTTTTGAATACATTGAGCTGGAAGGCATGGGCTACGAAAACCTTGACCAACTCATCAGCATCAAAGGTGATCTGAAAAAGGCCATTGAAGATAACGGTATATCTCTCTCAAATTTTGCACCGCTTATTCCTGAAGTGTTTTCGATGGATAAACCAATCCAAAAGAAGGCGCTTGATTACTTTATAAAAGGAATGGAGGTTGCCGATTATCTGGGATCACCCAGAATATGGATTGACAGCTACGCCCCGCCGGTTATCATCAAAGAAGGAAAAACATTTTCAGAAGAAATCAGCTATGGAAATACCATGCTGATAAAAATCCCAAAAGATTTTTCGTGGGACAGGTTTTGGGATCATTTCGTAGCCTCTGTCGACATAATGAATAGACAGGCAAAAAAAGCCAACCTGGAATTTCTGATTGAACCCAGGGTGCATGAGGTAACCCCCAATAGTGACTCATTGTTGCGCCTGTTTGACCAGGTACACAGTGAAAACCTCGGTGCCATTCTCGATGTAGCTCATCAGCATGCCCAGAAAGAACCCATACCACTCGCCATTGAAAAACTGGGCAAGCGTATCAGGTATGTGCATGTGGCCGATAATGATGGCAGGGATAACAGGCATTTTGTTCCTGGCGATGGAAATGTCGACTGGGATGAGGTTTTTGAAACCCTCATTAAAATTGGGTATCAGGGTCATTATGCCATCGATCTGGAAAAGTTGCCCGACCACAAAGGTTCTTTCTTGAAAACCCGCGACTTCCTGATGGAAAAAGCTAAATTGTTCAACATATAAAACCCCAGGAGCTAAAAAACTTCCCATCGAAAAAACAAGTGATTAACAATTAACATCCCGCAGGGATTTACTTACATGCAGAAATTAAAAAGCGCTATCGTCCCGAGTTTGACAGTTGAAAAATGCAAATAATTGATATACAGGCATAATGATCCCATAAAAAAAGTTTACTCCACTACATTTTCTTCTAAAACGGCAGGAGGTATTTTAATGCCCAGGGTTCTTAAGATCAGGTTATTTTCATACGTAATTTCGGTTCTCATAACCACCCGATTCTTAAAGGCATTGATAGTAACCGCCCTGATCTTGTCTAAATGATAAAAAATCTCATCGGTCGATAGGTTTAATTTTTCCTGACGGTTGATCCTAAATTCAATTGCCCTGAGCTATACAGACTTAAGAAGCAAATCATGATATGTCCCTGGATCCTTTTCTCTGTCCAGTAATATACAGGGCGAAGATCCAAAGTGGATTTGAGTACCCGGAAGCTGTTTTCAATCTGCCATAACATCTGGTAAGTCAATACAATGTCTTTATTGCTCATGGATTGGTTATTGGTGTAAAAACCAAAGAAGCCATCCCATTTTTCTTTTTCCTCTACCTTCTGCTGATCAATTACCATTCGTGCTTTACCCTCCATCCTCAGAAAACTGTTATAAGCTGACTTGGTAATCGATTTGGGTTTACTGCTTTTGTCAAGTTTCCTCTGCAACCTTTCAAGCAAGAGCTCCCGCTGTTTCTTATCCCTTTCAGCCCTTTTCTGACTATATCCCAGTACTAGTCGCTGGTCATCCGCGATGATTTGATGGGTGGAGATATTAGCATCAATGGGTGTGTATTTCTCTCTATCTAAAATCTCCTGATGATACTGATCCGATACCTTGCTTAGCTTTGCTGCAATAATATATTCATATCCTTCCGAGGATAGTTCCTGCATTATCTCATCGCTGACCAGACTTTTGTCTCCTACGAAAATGATCTTTTCAAGTAAAAATTTTTTAAGAAAAAGTAATAAAACATTGATAAAGAGGTTGTTATGATTTTTCGAGATCGAAAAAGGCCTGTAACTGTCAAACTCAGGAAAAATCTATGCAGGATGCCTAGGTAGAAATGTGGAAGTTCTCGGTGGGTTTGCCCACCACTACTTTGTTGGAAAATGGTGATGTCCTTGTAGTGTATTATTCTTGCCTAATACAGATCAAACAGATATCAAATGGGTTCGCATCAGGACAAATGGCTGATGTCTTACAATTTTCGTATTTTACGGATGAGTTGAATAGTTTCCTTTACATTTTTTTCAAGAAGCTCATAATCCTGGTTTTTAAAAATTTCTTTTGTAATAAGCCTGGATCCCATACCTACTGCTACAACGCCTGAATCAAACCATTTTCTTAGGTTCTCTTCATTTGGAGCCACTCCTCCGGTTGGCATCACGCTGGTCCATGGAAATGGCCCCTTTATTGCTTTAACAAAGTCAGGTCCGCCAACAGATGATCCTGGAAAGATTTTTACAATTTCAGCTCCTAATTCTTCAGCTTTTGATATTTACGTGAGTGATCCACAGCCTGGCACCCACAATATTTTTCGCCTGTTGCATGCTTTGGCCATATCTTCAACCAAAACAGGCGATACAACAAAATTGGTTCCAAGTTGAATATACAGAGATGCGGTTCCACTGTCAGCAACAGAACCAACTCCCAAAATCATTTCCGGCACTTCCTCCAAAACCCACTTACTTAATTTTGAAAAGGTTTCGTGAACGAAATCGCCGCGGTTTGTGAACTCAAATACTCTTATACATCCAAGGTAACATGCTTTTATTACATTTTTACAAACTTCAACATCAGGACTATAAAATACCGGGATGAGGCCAGTCTCAAACATTTTTGTGGCAACTTCAATTCTTGAAAACTTAGCCATGGATATCAGCTTTAAAGAGTTTGATAAAATATTAGTAAAAGTAATGATTATTACTTTATAAAATATTACTTTAACGTGACTGTATGAAAACACTGTCGGGCCAACGCAAAATGAAGCCAATGAACGTTGTAAATTTGTTTAGATAAAAACAAAAGTTTCACTTAAACCGACAGCGCTATGAGTAAAAAAATTAGTTATTTAGGTTTTGATATGCACAAAAAATATTCTGTATTTGTCAGTATGGATGAAAAGGGCAATTATGATTCTTTCATCAGGAAAGACAACGACAAGAGAAGTATCAAAGAATATTTAAGCACCTTGCCGAAAGGTGTTCCAATAGCCGTTGAGAGCATAGACAATTGGTATTGGTTTATAGATAAGATAGAGCAGGTTATTATTAAACTGGCATGTCAGGATGTGAACTGCTACTAATCATATAATACTGATTATTAGCCCAATAAGAAGAGAATAAAAATTTGGTTTATAGAAAACCATGCAACATATTTAAAACAAACAACTTCATCAAAATAAAGTATTTTTTAAAGGTGTCTATAGAATAAATATTATGAAAAGTCAGATTTATAAAGTTTTAAAAAATAGTTTTATTGTAACTATTTGCCTGTTTGTTTTATCATGTAATGAAAAAAGAGAGGAATCTTCTCAGCAACCAGATCTCGTTACTGTTACCGATACGAGCAAACTAAAAACAGATATTGAAAAAATAGTAGATCTCTTACCTCCGGACCGCACGAGATTAGGTCGTGTTTCCTTTCTGGATGAGACATTTAAGGATTGGCTTATAAGAACCGGCGAACTACCTCCTGATTTCGATAATATGCCGTCTATTCCGTTTCTTCCTGATCCTTTGATTCTGGATGAAGGAGGGAAAAACATACCTATAACCACGAAGTCACAATGGCAGGAAAAACGCCGGTGGATGAAAGAACAGCTTGAGTATTACATTACAGGAACATATCCGCCTAAGCCCGATAATTTGCAAGCAGAAATACTAAGTGAGAAAAAGGATGGGGAGACAATAGTTCGTATGATTGAGTTAACATTCGGTCCGGAACGACAGGCTAAGCTGACTGTTGAGTTGATGACTCCTCCGGGCGAAGGTTCCTTCCCTGTGTTCATGACACAATGGAATCATCGTGAATGGGCCCAGATTACTGTAAGACGCAGATACGTTGGTTGTGTATATGCCGGGGCCGATGCGGGAACTTATATCCAAAACACTATTCGTAAAGAAGTTATAGAAACCAGAAAGAAAAACGATATTCTTTTTATCCCTGTGGGTTGTACCGAGCTTCACGGTGTTCATACAGTAACAGGATTAGATACTTTTATGGTTACAAATACTTGAAGGTATTAGAAGGTATACTGCAAAAAAAGGTGCTCCGGTTAATCTTTCCTGGACACCGCTTAATTTCGGTGGTCACCCTCATCATCATATCGGTATGCCGGGGACAATCCATTTGGAAGATGAAGTAGTAAAACGTATTCTGTTCGAAGTAATGGTTGGATTTTGGAATGATGGTTTCCGCAAGATTATACTCATAAATAAACATAGGCATCAATGGTTGCTAGAGGCAGCCATTCAGGAGTTGCAGAAAACCTGGAATCTTCCGGGAATTTTTCGGGTTATAGATTGGCACAGGGCTGTACGTGAGTTTTTCAGAACAAAAAGAACGCTGTGGTGATTGGGATACAAATTTCGTTCATGCCGACGAAGCAGAAACTTCCGTAATGCTGCTCCTTTCTCCGGAATATGTAAACATGGAATACGCCGAAGAAACTTCTGTTGAAGGATATTTACCGGATGGCCATTTCGACAAAGCCGTTGATCCTTTTGCACGACCAAGTAAATGGTCAGAAGGACAAGGGCATTTCCCCATCGAATTAGGCTCAATTCCTGAAGGTATTGTAGGTTTTCCAACACTCGGCGAGGCCAGGAAAGCAAGGAGAACAATTGCTGCAATTTTATCTTATCTAACTTTAGTCCATGACGAGATTATTGAAGCATTCCCGGCAGGAAAGGTTCCTCCCATTGAAAAGACCACAATGAGGACAGAAAAAGAGATGGAACCGTATCTGAAAGAACCTTTTACTGAAGGCTGGTGTCCAATTTATTCTATTCCGAAAATGGGCTTATAAAATTATGAAATTAGGTATTGTACTTTCATCCCAACCCTCTTCATTTTCTGCCATACCTTTTAAAGAGGGGTTAGAAGAAAACGTAGCCAAAATAAAGAATCTGGGCTTTGATGGTGTTGAATTGGCTGTTCGTAATCCTGAACAACTTAATGTAGATTGGCTGAAATCAATCCTGGACAGAAACCAAATGTCTGTTCCGGCCATACAAACTGGTCAGGTATACTTAGAGGAGGGATTATCTTTTGTGAACCCTGATCCGGCTATTCGCATAAAAGCCATTGAACGCATTAAATCACATGTTCGTCTGGCAAAAGTCTTAGATGCATTGGTTATTATTGGCCTTGTTCGCGGCAAAGAAACAAAAGAAATCAGCAATGAAGAACGGGATACTTGGTTAAGCGAAGCCTTACAAGAATGTGCCCTGGAAAACAAATCGGTGAAACTGGTGGTAGAACCCATCAACCGGTATGAAACGGAGATTATCAATACGGTCGAATCGGGTTTGGATCTCTTAAAGAAAGTCAATATGGAGAATGTCGGACTGCTTCTTGATACCTTTCATATGAATATTGAAGAACCCTCAATGGTACAAAGCATTTTTCTGGCGAAAGAACCCCTGTTTCATTTTCACATTGCAGATTCCAATCGATGGTACCCCGGTGCAGGTCATATTAATTTTACTGAACTTATAAAAACGCTAAATCAGGTTGATTATCAAGGGTATGTGTCTGCAGAAATCCTGCCTTTTCCTGATCCGGACACAGCCGCAAAGAAGACAATTGAATATATGAGAAAAGCACATAACTGAGCAATTTTACCTCGTGAAACCCTCATGTACTGACGTACACAAAAAGGATATGAAAAAACATGAGGGTTCCATTCGAAACTGCTTAACTATCAATAACATAATGACTATTTTTTCGAATAAAATATTGCCCTGCAACAAATCTTCTATTATTTAACAGGGTGAATTAAAAAAAACCTTAATTTTCAGATTTCATAAATAATTAGTTAATAGTCGGCATTCTACAGTCGACAGTCCACTTAAAAATGCAAAGTATAATGAAATTAGCCATTATCAAGCCATAAACATTGAACTTCCGATACAAATAAATAATAATCATGAGTAATTATAGGATGAAAAACGCAATAATTATTTACTTAATTCAATTTGTTCTTTCAATTTCAGTATTTGCAGGTCAGCAGGACACATTGGTATTAGAAGGACATTTTTATCTGGATGGTAAGACTGTTTTTATTAAAATTACAAATGGCAGGTTTGCAGAAATTCAACATAAGGAGGTAGAAGCCGGTTTTCCTAAAGTGTTTATAGCCCCCGGACTGGTAGATGTTCAGATAAATGGGTACATGGGAGTTGATTTTGCCGGTCAGGATTTAACATTGAATGGAATTCGCAAAGCAACAAGGGAATTGTGGAAAGAGGGTGTTACCACATTTTTACCAACATTGATTTCCAACGATCATGACGCGTTAAAGAAAAACTTTGCCATTTTAGCTCAGGCGCTTGATGATCCGGAAATTGGTACATCAATCCCCGGTTTTCATCTTGAAGGGCCTTACATCTCACCGGTTAAAGGTTTTCGTGGTGCACATCTTGAAAAATATATCAGACTGCCTGATTGGCAGGAATTTATGGAATATCAAAATGCTGCAAAAAA
>SDBT01001955.1_pt1 | contig 37000 bp, 55 predicted proteins | sample 2277101 | NCBI WGS metagenome assembly SDBT01 (sample SAMN10404973, study PRJNA504765) | marine sediment metagenome | isolation source: marine sediment core GS10_PC15, 103 cmbsf | place: Arctic Ocean: Southern Knipovich Ridge | collected 2010 | reverse complement strand
ATTATCAACTGTGCCCCCATTAATGTCAAAATTACTGCCTTCGATTTCATTGGCTCCGCCGGTGAGTTTACCGCCGAGACCGAGCGTACCTGACAATACAGTATTAGCCGTGACCTGAAACTCACCTGCCCCTGTTGTTTCTATTCCTATATTCCCTCCTTGTTCATTCTTCCAAAGTAAATCATCATTACTTGAAGTATGATTACCAAAAAATCCAGCCCTTCCACCGCCTGAGTCTCTCCACTCAATATAACCAACTGAAGCAGCTCCTAAACTATTGCTGTCTTTAAAAACAAGAATAGGCGTAGAGCTGGAAATTGTTATATTACCGGAAGTGATAGTGCCATTTATAGTTAAACCAGCAAACGTAGGACTAGCAACTGTCCTCAAATCTTGATTGGACAGGATAGTAGATTTTAATTCTAAACCAGCGCCACTCATTAGTGTAACAGTCCTATAGTAGTTCCACTTCTTCTTTCAAACTCTCTCATTTCACCTTTACTATGAAACAACTTACCATCTGGAGACACATGTTCTAAAAATATTCCGTCTGCAGGAAATACATGTCCACTTACATTAGTCATAGAAAACAATTTCTTCAAAACAGTCCTGCATCTTTTACACTTAACTTTATCATCATACTTATACACATAAACATCGTTATGTTTCAATTCACAGTTAGGGCATTTATAGTCAAAAATTGCCATTAAGCTTGGCCTCCAGTAGCTGGAATGGTAGGTAATCCACCTTGGCCACCTGGTAAAGCTCCCTGACCGCCTCCGCCTTGACCAACTATAGGAGCCAATATCTTCTCAAATGCCGGGTCGTTAACTGCATCTTGCAGATATTTAAACAAGCTTGCATGGTCAATTCCAGGAATCTGCATGAACTGCCCCATCATCATCATAGCTTCAACTTTTCTCTCAGCTCTACTTAAATTACGTTTAGTTGATAAAGACAAATCGTAAAGGTAATCACCTTGTAATTCTTCACCTGTAAACTTTACCCAATCTTTATCAGTCATAACATATCTTGGAAGTTTCCAAAAACTAAAAACAATCTTATTTATCTTCGCCATAATTTCAATATACATGTTACTTATAGCAGATGCCTTTTTTCCAGCACGTCTATCAGAACCTTGCTGAACAAATGTAGCTTCTCTAGCTGTTCTTCTTGAAGAAGAGTCAAACTCTCCAGCTTGATTTTGACTTTGACCTATAGCTTCCCTGGCATCTCTCTTATTATTATTAGCTTGCATATAGTAGTCAAGTAAATTGCCTTGGGGAACTGTAGTCATTAAATCTTTCATAGGCTCACTAGAATTAATCTGGATAAATGGGCCGCTATTAGCACTTAATGCCGCCTTCATCTGCTCTTCGTTCATAATACCTTCTCGAATCATCACCTTAAAATGATTCAGCCTTCTTTGCTTCTCTCCTTGCAAAGCAATATCAAACTGAATATGTTGTATCTGTCCTAAATAATACGCTTGAGGTGTAGACCAAAAAGACCTTGGATGAGTTACAAAACCCAAATCTACAAACGGCAATCCAGCAACTAAAAGTGCATTAAAATCGTCTCTCAAAAACTTATCGTAATCATCAGCAACTACATATACTTTACCTGTCATTCTATCATGAATCTCCCAAGCCACAGTGAACTCAGGTTTTCTATTAACAAACATAGTATCTGGATGATGATACTGCATTCTATCTTTTCTGACCTTAAAGTAATCATCCATGTAATCTTCCATAGACAATTTAGGTTGGAGTCTAGAAGTGTTTTTATACTTCTTATCACTCTTGAAATATTTAGTAGCTCTGATAATCCTATGAGCACACCAAGGAGCATCATCTAAAAATATAGTTCCATAAGGCACAACAAAGTCTTTAGGCTGAACAACTGATAGCCAAGGCATACCAGGTGCAGTATTCATGTACTCTATACGTCTACCCTTCTTATCAAACTGTGTAAGTGTTAAACCGGCACTTTGATTTCTACCTATATCAAACTTAGGAGCCCAACCGAACTCACTATCGTAACCAATCTTAATAATGCCTTTGCCGTTAAGATAACAATGTTCAGCTGCAAGCTCTACAGATCTTTTGACTTTCAACTTTCTCAACAAATAATTATCAACTTGCTCAACCACCGGTGCTCTGTCAACTCCAACTGGATGTTCTGGTATTACTGAAATTTCCGGGTCTGGAACAGTTAGGGCACTTAACAAACTATCACCCATAGAAAATATTAAATTAGGCCCAATAGCTGTATCGCCCTCAGGGTCATTTAGAAAGCTCTTCTCTAAACTATCCCACTTATCTTCACGACCATAGACTCGTCTATATTCTAAAGCATTATCAATCTCTATCAACCAATCTTCAGGCGTTCTAGGCATAGTTATAATTCCTAATTTTCTTTGCATTAGCACGTTCTGACATATGGCCTATGTCATATGGATAAGTATTGAACTCATTAGGTCTTTTCAACAACTCTTCTATAACAGCAACACCACTCATTTCATCTGTTATCAGTTCTTTCTTCTTCTCACGTTTGACGGCTTCTGTTTCTCTAGCCCAAAATCCAACGTGCATAGATAAAGCATCTATAATATCATCATGAGCTCCATTTGGAAAGCCTAAAAGTTCTCTCTCCAACTCTCCCATGTGAGTACGGATAGATATAAGTTTGTCAGCAAAAAATGGCTGTAAGGCTCTTATCCTATCTTTCTTACTAGCAGAGCCATGAGACTTAACTTCCTCTACATAAAACCTTCTGTTAAGTCTTTCCCTTGTCCTCTTCAACCAGTAGTTTAGAGTTCTCTGATAAGCTATAGATTCAATCTTAACTACAACAGGATGAAAAAATTCTTGGTGGTCTAGAATTGCAGTTATCAATTCTCCAGGATTCATCCTAGCCCTTGATATTTTAACTACATAAACCATACCAGTTTTAGGGTCTATACCAGTTGTTATAACTACATTATAATCTGGGTCTGAAGAACCAGCACTATCTGATGCCGCAGGGTCGACTGATGTACAGTATAACATTCTATGTTGTTCAGCTTTGCTTATAGTGTCGAAGTACTGAATCCAGTCTCTCTTAAATATAGCATCTATATCATTTATTGGTAAATTTAAGAACAAAGTTGAAAACATATAAGGACCAATAGCCTTTTCAACTTGTCTAAGAACATCAACATCATATCTTGACCACACAATATTTTCTGCTGATATTGTAGTTTTACCAGGTTTTAATGCTGAGCGTGTTATAAGTTTATATTCGGGCTCTTCTTCTAAAATATGCCCAATCAAGTCTCTCTCCGCCCACCTTGTACCTATTACAACTCTTTGAGATTTAGTTGGATGAATTTGTAGAGGCATGGCTAACTTATGCCAGCCTATAGCTTTTTCAATCTCTAATTGTGTAGGTTGCTGGATAAGACCTTTTAAGGCATCTTTCTCCGGAGCAACTGTATCATCTTCAATTATTAAATCATAGTGTCTAGACGTCACAGCAGTACCAGTTCCAGCAGCTTCAAATGTACCTTCTGGATGGGCAGCAGTACGATTAAGTTCTAAACACTCACTACTCCATCTATTACTACTAGTAGGTAAAATCTCTGGAAACAATGCTCTTAGCAACTGACACTTTTCAAACAGTTGCTTTATAGCTTGTAATTTCTTACATGCGTTACTGTGTGAGTTTTGACAAATCAAGATACGAATGTTTGGATTCTTTATAGCTCTCCATATTGTATAAGCAACAGAACCTACACTACTTTTGAACCAGTCTCTAGGCAGTACAATAATAGTTTTTGTGTTAACTTCATAATCTTCTAACATCTTACAAATCGGCAAGTGTACATATTCATCTAAATCCTGAAAACCCAAGACAGCTCTTGCAAGAAAGAATAAGTTCTCTTTACAAGCTTTTCTTAAACTTTCAATAGTACTTTTATCTAACTGCCCATCAGCCATTAAATGTTTCCGTTCTGAACATCATGTATTATCTGTGTCCTTGCTACATGTAGCATATTTAATGCAACTACAGCGCCCCCACCAGGAGTATCAGCTAATCCACATTTCGGATTAGTGCATCCAATTATCTGTAATCTATTATCATCCCTTATATCTTCCATAATAACTATAATATCTGTATGCCTTCTCTTCAATTCATCTATAAGCTCTACATCTGTGTAAAAACTTATCTCATAATTTTCAATCATATATCTATTCTCCAACCCCCCCTCTACGCCCTAACAACACCGCCATTTTTACAAGTTATTAAACAGACGAATCTACAGATTTGTTAGGTTTAGAGTTGACAGGGGGGGAAGTCAGGGCTCTCATTACTGTTGTCTATAGATTCGTCTTTATTTATCATAACGATGGTATCTTTAATAACATCGGCATCTTTTTGATTTATAATTATAGCTACAGTTGCTTGTTGTTTTTGTATTTCTTTCTTAACATAACCAGTTCTGTCTAAAATTTCTAAAGACGCTTTCATGGAAGTTTTGTCATCGGGGCTGTTTAAGTGGTTACATAGTTTGTCAACGGCCTTTTTAGTATTATCTTTCAAAGTTTTCAAAATGGCGTCTTCATCTTGCTTAACAACATCGTCTTCAAGCTCTTCTACCTGTGCCCGCTTAACCGCTATTTCATGTCTAAAAGACGGGCTGTTCACAACTAAAGATACTTGTCTATAAGACATATCTAACCGTTCTGCAATTTTAGTATTAGTCATACCTCTATAACAAAGGTCCAAGATTACAAAATGCCTCTGATTCATTGATTTTATATCGTTAAAGCTCATGGTTTTTTTTTACTTTTTTTACGTTTTTTGATAAAGTATGTTGTTAAACATACAAACACACACGTACAATAGGGTTTTTTTGACAGTTTGTCTAGAATTATCATTATGTATAATGTTTGTCTGTTTTGTTTCAGAAAAATCGCATAGTTATAACACGCTACTTATACTAAGCTGCGCTAGCCCCCTGGGGGGTTTTGGTTATCTATAATCCACTTTAGTTATTTTTAGTTGACAATACACACTCAATCATGTTGACTAACATGGGGGTTTGTTAGATGATTATATAATAGTTATATGCTGGTGGTTTTGTTTGCTTGTTTGATAATACATATCTAACAACATACAATGTTAGGTGTTCATTAGCAAATGATGGCATTGTCCTGATAACCATGTGTCCAGGTGATGTTTTTGATATTTATTTTATTGTTGTAAGTCGTGTATTGACAATGGGTTACAGCAGTTTTTCAATAAATCCGCTTGACATTTTGATATTTGTGAGTATAATATGATATATGGCAAAATTGTTTTGCCAAACAAAATGCTCTTTAAAATATTGTGGAGATAGTAAAATGGATAATAACATTACCACTGGTTTGGAATTGGTAAAATCCATTTACATTGTGGATGAGTATATATTGGATATGCTCGAATCCCATGATGGTATCGACGAATCCGACGCGGATAATATTGCATGTAGGCGTGCATTATCCGATTTGTTGGAAATGACACTCGATATGATGGAATTACCAAATGTTGTAAAATAACACAACATGTCAAGTGTATGCTCCGGCGTGCTGCAGGGTTCGAGTCCCTGCCACTTGATTGTACAAATGACTATTCCCATTGTGGGATTAGTAGATAATGTAAATGTTCTTTAAAATATTGGAGTTGTAAAATGGATAAGTTTGAAACCCATGATATTGATACTATCAAAAGTATCAAACATATTGACAACATTTTAGTTGATATAATTACAAACAACATTGATGAAACCCATGAGGACTATCTAGAATTCATTCATTGTAGACGAACTTTGAACTATTTAATGAAATTGACAATGGATGGATTAATACTGCCGGATGTTATTTAGATAATATCCATCGAGTGTAATGCTATGGATACTAGCGGAGGTTCGAGTCCCCGGCACTCGATTATAACATGACTAATCCGATTGTCGGATTAGTAAAAATTGGATGTTCTTTAACAAGTTTATATTTGAAAGGAAACATTATGGCTAAAGTACGAACTTTAACCAAAAAGATTGGTGATGTTGACTATACGTTCGAAGTACGTACAGTTAGTATCAAAAATGGTTCTGAGAAGGTAGGCGAAGTGGAGGTTTTCGCTCCTAAAAATCTTGAAGAACTTTCTGAGTACATTGATTCTGGACATGAGACTGAGCAACACGCCATGAAGTTGTACAAAGGTGCTTTGGCAGTTGAGTTGCAAGCAGCAGCGAGGCGGTCAAAAACTTCGGGCAAACTATCAGTTGCAGATTATGACAGGTTGTATGATAGTTTGACAACTGGGCAGAAAATGCAAAAGTCCGACGCTGTTAGAGCCGCTATTATGCAACTTTGGCAGGCGGAAAATGCAACTGTTGAAGATGACAATGTTGAAGATACTGAAAATGAATAATCTTCACATCTCCATAATGTAGGTCTATCAATTATAATGTTGATAGGCCTACAAAATGCTATTATTGTATATTATTAACTATTTTGGAGATAGTAAAGATGATTACTAACCCTTTACCTAAAGAACATACTTTAGCATATTATAAAAGTGCTAAAGTATCATTACAAGAACAGTTAGTGTATCTTAAAACTAACAACAGTAATGAAGATAGTATAGTTGAAATAACTAATGCTATCAAGTATACAAGTCGTAAGATTTGTTTACTTAATCGTAAAATCGTTTCCGTATAGTTAAAAAGGAGATTGTTATGATTATGTGTAGTTGTAATAACATGCCTTGCGAAGGCGAGTGTAGAAGTGTGCACTTAAACAAGGCAAGAAAGCCTGTACCTACTAAAGGTTATCCAGGAGGAAAGATTCCACGATGCGTTGCGGCTAGTGGTACGGAGTACACAGTTGAAAGAACACAAAGTGGTGTATTTGGCACTAAACTAAACATTCTTAAATTATGAAAGGTGTCAAGATGGACAAGTTTACATTAGGTATCGTTACAATCATTATTGTAGCATTGTTGTTACTATGCTCAATAGGTTGTAACACGGTTAATGGTTTGCTAGAAGATGGTGCTTATTTGATGCAAAGTGCCGCGGATAGCGTGTCTGTAGACAACAATGATTAAAACTCCTCTCCAAGTGTTAGTAACAAGCACCGCCGGTTGCTATATACCGGTATTTGATATTATCTTTTAATTTTGGGAGTTTAATTATGAAGGACAGATTAGAACTAAAAACTAAACAAGAATTAAAACAAATCATCTCTGAATGTCGTAGTGTAGAGTCTGGTACTATGTGTCATGAGCTAAGAATATTCGCTTTAAGTTTGAGACTTAGAGCACAAAAAATGATAGTAACATTTATTTAAGGAGTAACAAAATGAAAGACACACTAAGAATACTAATGAACTTTAAGTTATTTATGATAAGATATAAGATACATAAGTTCTTCGATAGGCAATGTTCAAAAGCTATGTATCGATTGTATAAACATAAGAAAACGCCACTAAGATACTTTTGGTTCAAAATATGTAGCAGGATAGAATATAAGTTACGCAAAATAAAATGACTAATCCACACCAAATAAAACAGGCGTTTGGGGTCGACGCCTATAAGTTACAGAAAACCCCATTTTTGGGCCAAAAACCACAGAGCGTCGTGGTGCGACGCAAACCAAACCCCTTATGGCCCTCGTACCAAAACAAAAGACAGTTCAATAGTTCTTATATTTATATATATATTATATATATATTAATAAAAGAGAAGGGGCTAGACCCTTTGGTTTGCGTCGAGCCGCATCACTTATGCATTTTTGGGCCAAAAACAATGATTTTGGTCATTCTGGACGTCGAGGGTCGACGCCTCCAAATATTTGTGTGGATTAGTCGTTTTTATTACTTTTTATTAACCACGTTTTTAGGAGTATAAATTATGAAAGAGTACCCAAATCAATCTAACCCTACTAGTCCAGAAGATGCTTTAGAAAAAGCTATTAAAAAGTGGTTATTCTTTTCCACTTGTAGTAGAAAAGATATGTTTGGAAAATATATGAATAGTAGTTGTGGATTATGTAAGTGGTACAATAGTATAGAGAGACAAGCAGTAACTTGCTGCAAAGGTTGTCCACTAGATAAAACAGTAACATGTAAAAGAACAGGTTTAATATATCAACTATTCAAAATGCGTGAAGGACCAAAGTTCTTGATGAAAGACTTTCATGCTAAGGCACGTGAAGTTTATAACACTTTGAAAGGTTATAGAAATTAGAACAACTATACTACTATCTCTAATAATAGTAAGCTGTACAACAGTTAACAGGCACCGCCAGTTTGACAAGTTATTCACTGTTACAGCGTATTGTAAAGATGCTTGCTGTTGCGGCAAGTTTGCAAACGGTATAACTGCAAGTGGTTATATTATAGTTGGTGATGATAAGATATGTGCAGCAGGTAGAAGTATACCGTTTGGGTCTAAAATAGCTATTCCCAATTTGGGATTAGTAACAGTTGAAGATAGAGGTGGGAAGATTAAAGACGATTGTATTGACGTACTGTTTAACACGCATCAAGAAGCATTGAACTGGGGAAGACAGGAATTGAAGTGTAGAGTATATATTTTAGAAAGGAAGTAAACATGGAAAAGAAAATGAGAGTTAGAATGTTAACTGAAAAGGAACTAAAAAGAGAAAACATTCATAGCTGGTCAGAAGCGTTAGAGTTAGCTATACAAAAGTGGTATAATCTTTGGAAGTGTAGAAGAGAAGCTTATTATTATTTGCAAGGCTGTGGATTATGTAATTATTATGATAGACTCAATAAGATAACTAACTGCCCTTTGAGAATATTACAAGGAGATCATTGCAACTCACATTCTAACACTATTTGGCAGCAGTGGCATAGGTCAGGTATAAGTACGATAGATGGGAAATTGTTAGCTAAACGAATGTACAAATTGTTATGCTCATTTAGAGGTAAAATTTAATAGATATCGAACAAACACCAAAATAAATTATTAAAACAACTAGACATTTGCCCAAATATTCTCTATTGTATATATAAGAAGCACATTTTCAACAATACCTAATTGTTACAAAAAGAGAATAGTAAAATAACTTATATAACAATTATCACAGCTTCAGTTGTTATAATTTTACTAATTTTGAAAATATTAAAGGCTCTTATAAAGTGATTGTTCAAGTAACTCAATTCATGAGACCTAATGGTCGTCAGGTAATCCATGATTTAGAAGTGTCTAACGATTGTAATGACAAGTACGGTCAGATAAGAGAGTTAGCTACGAGGAACAAGAAGAATGAAACCGTTTGTACCTGTCTTAACAATTCTTGACCATTTAGGTTACGACATATTTACATACTTTGGAGAAAGTACGCAAGTAGCCTGTTTCAAAGACGGTAAACTTTACTTTGCACAAATATTTAACGCTGTTAGAGACCAAGATAAAAATAAGTTAGTCAGGCTTAGAGATAGAGTTTTACCAAATACTGATTTTATCTGTATAGCAGATGTTGTTAATCTCAAAGTTTGGATTATACCTAATGATAGTGTAGGTGATTTGAGTAGTATAAGGTTAGGTAGAAGATGGGATTGTTACAAGTATAACATACATATTACTTCAGATATTGCAGATGAAAATAAACAAAACTATGTAAGTGGAGTTAAAGAAGCGATTGAAAAGTTAACAGGAGTTAAAGATGATAAAGCTAACAAAGAATGAATTCAGATACTCTATCCACGTAAAACCAGAAGTTAACCAGACTGTAGAGTTTTTACCTGTAACAATACTAAACGGCCCCCAGCACTGGTTGACTAAACCTACAACAACAGTTTTTATAAACAACTACATGGTATTTGGTACTAAATGTAAAGTCATAAAAAACAGTAAATACATAACTTATGTCCACTTTACAAATGATGAAGATGTTAATAGTATAGACATGGTATCTCCATGTTATCTAATGTCAAGAGATTTGACTGATAAAGCTTTTGCAATTTTACAGTTTTTAAGAAATAAATTAAACAGACGTAAGTAACTATAACTTGAGGTATAAAGATGTTAAAGAAAAAGGAAATCGAAGTAAAAATCTGTGATGCATGCAATACGGACAATAATGTGGTATTCTATACTTGTCTAATCTGTGGTAGACGTGTATGTTACAACTGTAAGGACGAAGGCATAAAATATAAAAATGGAGTGTATTTCTATGGTGGAAACGGATTTTACTGTCGTTCTTGTGTCAAAGATAATCCAAGAGATAAACTATTGTTAGCATATCAAGCAATCTTAGACTTAAGAATGGAAGCAACTGCTTGGAATACTATTTTTGATAAGAAAACAAAAGAAGCAGAAGCACATCTTGAACAATTAAGAGATGAAAAGTAAATAAACGTAAATAAACTTAATTAACTTTATTTTAGGAGAAACAGAAGTATGAATACGGTAACAAAGAATGTGAGAACTGGTGGAAAGGTAGTTGGTACAGTCGACTGTCCAGAATATGAGAATATTACTGAACTGTTAGAGGCTGAGACTGAGGAACGTGTATTAGGCATGTTTAACAAGGCCAACGTAATCCGTATCCAAGGTAATGAGAGAGCTAAGCATCAGACGAAAAAGGCGGGTAAAAATGCTAGATGGGATGTCGGCTATAATTTACTTTGGGACGTCTATTCAGAGGAAGAAATCAAGGAGATTATTAGCAACGTTGAGAATCTGAAAGAAGCTATTGCATCTAAGAAAATGCAGACTGCTATTGATGAGTATTTAGATAACCAAGATGCAGAGACAACGGATGAGAACGTAGAGTAAGGAAGAAGCTGGTGTTGGCGATTGTAAACTATAAGGACACACAGATAAACTCTTCCTCACCGGAATTAATAGCTGTGGTAGGTTCGATTCCTGCATCGCCGATTATACTAAAAATATAGGAGAATTATTGATGTTAAGTATGGAATACGTTTAAGGCATTTAAGGATTCTGCAGTAGAACAAATTAAACAACTTAATAAAAGAGGCGTGTAAAGATGAAACACTTCACAATAGGTAAAATATTCTGCAGATGTTCAGCTAGAATGGGCTTAGGTAAGATTATTAGAATATATGAAAAGACTGCTAACAGAAAACGTTGTCCTAACTGTGATAAGTTAAGAATGGTTATGGTTAAGATTAAAAATAAACTAATCCCAATGTTGGAATAGTCAAATGAAAACAAACTTCTTAACTCTATCCTTTTTAGCCAAACTACAATTAATAACAAACTTACAGTTGTTAAGGGTAGAGTTAAAGAAACAAAGTTTTAAAAAACGCAGAGTTAAAGGAACATCTAAGCCAAGGAAACAAAGACAAGTTATGTTCTTTAACGATAATATAAAGAAGATGTTTACTGAAATGAGTCCAGAGATGCAAGAGTTTGTTAGGAAAGGTGGTAAGTAAAGATGGGAACTAGATACTACGTACATTTAAACTGTGCTCACTGCAATAAGATGAACGAAGAAATTTACTATGCACCCACGTGTGGATTTGTCAACTTCCATTGTAAAGTTTGTGGAAAAGAAAATGGTATAGATATGAACTTTACGGCTACAAAGGAAAGAAATATTGAGTGCGACGATGATTGGTCAGATGAAGAATTAAGAAGGGACTCTGAAGATGATAAAGGATGAAGATATACTAACAGTCTGCAAATATTGGGCTAGCGTTTTACGTTGCAAGGCTGTACCTTTTGATGAGTTGGTCAATGAAGCTTTTGTAGTTTGTAAAAAGTTAAAAAACCCCAAACTCTTACAAAAGTGGGTCAAGTGGACTATGATTCACTATATACAAAGGGAACGTTTTGCTTTGATGCAATCTAAAAGTGTTATGCCTAATACAGATGATGTAGGTATTGAGGATTTTGTAGTTGATGAATCATTTGACTTTCAAAAGTTTAGAGAACTTAAGGAAGAGTTACAAAGTATAATTGATTTAACTTGTACAAAACAAGAGCAAAAACTGTTAGACAAATACATTAAAGATGGAAAATCTTTTAGACAAATTGCTAAGGAAGACGATATTACATTTCAAGCTGTATATTTTAGATACCATAGAGTTTTACATAAATTAAGGAAAGAGTATGACAGAAGAAAATATTAAAATCATAGCTTTTAGTGGTAAGAAGCAGAGTGGTAAAACAACTTCTGTAAACGTTGTAAAATATAAACTTGAGAGATTGGATAAGTATATAGAATGTATAGAGCTTGACTTTGCGGCTCTTTTGAAAAGTGCTATATTAAAGTTCTTTTGTCCTATATCTTGGAGTTTGGAAGACTTGAATGAAAATAAAGATTTTGTGCTGCCTACAGGCAAAACAGTTAGACAACACTTGCAGTGGTTAGGTACCGATGTGCTACGAAAAGAGTATGAAGACTGTCATGTGAACTCATTTAAGTCTGCTTGCGAAATAATAAAATCAGATTTTGACTCTCCTTGTTTTGTGCTTGTATCTGACGTTCGTTTTCCTAATGAAGTAAAATGTATTCAAGAACTTGGCGGTCATGTTATTCGTTTGTTAAGGAATCCTTTTGACGATGAGCATGAGAGTGAGACTGCACTTGATGAAATGGGAGTTAGAGTAACTGGGCTAAGTTCTAAAGGTTCTAAGAAACCTAGAGATAGTTTTGATGTACTTGTAGATAACAGAAACATGACTTTAGAACAAAAGAACAAAACGGTTTGGCAACTAATAAATGACAAAGGATGGGTGTAGATGTTAGATTGTAGAGACTGTAAATATTGTAAAAAGATTTCTTTGTCTATACATAGAGATGCGTTCTGTAAGTTTAAAGACTATTGGACTAGACATGATAATGCTACTTATTGTGTTATGCACACTCTTAAGTGGTATATTCGCATAAGAAACTTTTTCTGGAGAGAAAAATGATAATACTACCAATAAACATAAACTGTAACAGTAGAAAATTTAGACTTGAAATCTTCCCATTTGGAGATACTCACATAGGTAAAAGAAACTGTGCGGAAGAACTTATACGTAAGCAAGTAGCTGAAGTTAAAAAACGTAATGAAATGAAAAATCATCAAGCTGTCTGCATAGGAGGGGGCGATTTACTAAACAGCATAAACATAACTGATATAAGGCGGTTTGACTTTGATGAACTTGCAGACTGGTTTGTAGATAGTGATGCTGAGAAGACAAGGGAAAGATTATCTAACATGGCACTTCAAGAAGTTGACAGATGTGTGGGTATCTTCAACCCAATCAAACATCTTATGTTAGGTGCTATAACTGGCAATCACGAAAACATGATGAGGAAGAGAAACAATATTAACGTACATAAGTTGGTTTGTGAAAAACTAAACATACCAAATTTAACTGATGAAGCTATTATTGTTTTTAAGTTTTGTAGAGGTGGAAGAGATAAACAAACTATTAAACTATACATCAGACACGGTTACGGTGGTGGGAGAACTCCAGGAGCTGAACCAAATAAACTTGCAAGAATGTTAGCGGAATGGGAAGATTGTAACGTTTGTTTATCTGGTCATAGTCATACTTTCTGTTTGTTACCGCCTAAGCCTGTTTTGTTTGTTAGTAAAAACAATCATAGACTTTTACAAAGATACAGATTTGCAGCTAACTGGGGTTGCTGGCAGTATAGTCATCTGCAAGGCGTTGGTAGTTATGAGAGTGCAGCTTGTTATCCAGCTAGCCCAATGATGACGTTGAAAGTTGTTATCTGGCCATTTTGGTCTATGTATGTAGATGGTAAAGAAGCTATGGTGCCGAAGATTGAGTTGAGAGAGTACCCGATTTTATAATGGAGTTATTTATGAGTATTTCTATAGATTATTTAGCAGGTTTTATAGATGGTGAAGGTTGTTTTAATATTTCTAAACCTGGGGCATATAGAGGAACAATAACAATAGGAAGTACAGATAAGGAAGCATTAGCTATAATTGAATTAGCACTTGTAGGATATAAAATAGTAGCGCCAATAACTAGACGTGTAGCATTAGATTCTAATGAAAAAGATTACTATTGTTTAAGAATTAGCAAAGTAGACTCCGTTCATAGATTATGTAAATATCTTGAAGGGAAGCTATTGATAAAAGAAAGACAAAGAAAGTTAATGTCAGAGTTCATAAAGTTAAAGGTTGGTCGTGATGGTAAGCATTACACGGAAGAAGAAGTAGAAAAAGAAATGCCCTACTATTACTGTATGAGGACTTTAAATAAAAAAGGTAAGAATCGTAGAAAGATAAAAGGCAACTAACTGCAAGGAAAACTGTCCGTATGACTATCTGCTCTTAGTTAGCTCACGGCATGTTAGTTGTTTTATATTTATTAAAGGTGAAAAATGAAAAAATACTGTAAAAATTGTGTTCATAAACTTGCTATAACTGCCTGTCAACTTGGTAGTGATTACAACGTATTTCAAGATATCTGGAATAATCATGGTACAAGGCATAGTAATAGTTATGGAAATTGTACTGGATACAGACAAATACGATGGAAGTTTTGGCTATATTTTTAGGAGAAAGTAAAGATGAACGGATGTATTAAAGCTAAACAAAAGTTTGAGATAGATTACATTGACCAATCTTCACTAAACGAATGTGATAGATGCCCAGCTAAATATATGTTTGATAGACTTATGGGTTTATCGTTACCTGATAGTACCGATATAGCTCCAGACTATGGTACTGACATGCATTTAGCTTTACCTCTATGTTATCAAGAAGATGTTAGTTGTGTTGAGATAGCAATGGGGGCTTTTATGGCTTCATGGAGTAGAAGAAGTTATGGGAACATGGATACTGGTCGTAATCCAGCTAGAGCAAGGGCATCTCTTCTAGAGTTCCATAGGTTAAGAAAGCCTTCTATGTGTCCATATACTATATCACCCTTATCCAAACAAATAGAGGCACCCACTGCCGATTTGATAAGTGATAATGAAATGCCTTTTCTTATAGATATAGGTGGAGATTTATGTTTTTGTGGAAGAATAGATGCGCCTGTTATTATGAACTCAACAAATGACTTATGGGCTTTAGACTACAAAACGGCTAGTGAAGTGTCTGAAAGATATTTTAATAACTTCAGCAACTCTCCTCAAGCTGTAGGATATACTTTAGGTTTAGCTACTGTAAGTAAACAACCTGTAACAGGTTTTATAGTTGAAGCTATTAGAACATCTAAAAAGAACGTTGAAACAACTATGAAACCTATCTTTATTAACGAACATCAGATAGAAATGTTTATATATCATGCTAATAGAACAGCTAGAGATATTTTAAGGTGGAATGAAGAGCAAAGCTGGCCACAGAAAACAAGTGGTTGTGCTCCTTATGGCATGTTTTATCAGCCAGGGCGATTTTGTGAGTATAGAGATTTATGCTTGCTTGGGGATTGGAGAGAGATGGAGAAGTATTTTGTCAAGTCTGAGCCGTTTCATCCGTTTAAGTTGAAAGTATAACTATGAGCATAGCTAAAATAGATGACTTACTAACAACAGAATCCGTTGAAACGGAGATTGCCAATAAAATCAACGAAATAGTTGACTGGATAAACAAGCAGGAAGAACCAGACTCGACAAGATTGCGGCAAAGTATTGAAGATACTCTAGGAAAACCAACTTGAAAGGTGAACGTGTAATAGTACAAAACTGCGGCCATTGTAGTTTTTACATAGACCACATTTGCACTAAATATAAAATATTTGTCTCTAATGTTAATAGTTGTATGTTAGGCAATCAGTATTTTTTAGATGTAAGGAAAATAAGGACTATGCAATTTATGTACTTGATGAAAGAAGAAGTTTGTGAAGTTTGCGGTTTGGAAACTGATTGCGTTGATAACGTTTGTTTTAATTGTCCAAGATAGAAAGGATGTTTAGATGAAAGTTGAAATAATACAAAAATGTAGTGATGGTACAGTTGAGATGACTATTGAAGAGCTTTCTGAGACTAGTAAGTGTGTAGGCTTACTACAAGTTGATGGCGTAAGTAAATATATGTTATGTGAGGGGCCTGTAGCACAACATGAGAACGTAAAATTTATGTTTATGAGACCAAGAATAAGCAATACTTCATGTATTTGGTCTTGGTCTAGTAGCTTAACCAATTTGCTAGCAAATATCAATAAAGGAGCTACATATTATATCTTCGATACTCAAATAGAATTACTAACTTGGATGTTGGAGAAATAAATATGAAAGCTAAAGATATAGAAAATGTACCTCCTAATATACTAATTTATGGCCCAGTTGGTACTCAGAAAACCGGACTGGTTAGTCAAGCATCTAAAGGTTACATGTTTGACTTTGATGGAGGTATGCAAATTGCATTACGAATGCAAGACAAGTTTACATCTTTAAGACATAATATAGAGTTTGATACTTATATAGACCCAAATCCTGAAAAGCCAGAGATGTGGTTGAAAGCTAAAAAGAAGCTTATGGCAATCGTTGCTATGGTGCAAGCGGGGACTTGGAAGTATGATGCTCTTATTATAGATAGTTTAACTGGCATGGCTAAGGCCGTACAACTATTTGTTATGAGTAATAGTGGTGGAGCGTTGAATAAGCCTGAGATACAACATTGGGGTTCTATGGTGAATGAGTTTGAGGCTGGTTTGACACTTCTACGTGCTTGTAATGTTTTGAGACTTATAACTGCACATGAGTTACCTGTTGAAAGAATGAGGCCTAAGCAAATAATTCCTTATGTAGCGTATACTACTCCACTATCCATGACTAGACCGCATAGTTGTACTAAACTTAACTGGCTGTTCGATGAAGTTTGGTATAGTAAGAGGAAACTTGGAGCACAGAATAAAGTTGTGTTTACAGTAGACGGTGGAGAAGATGATGTTAATAGAAGCAAGAGCAGACGTGGATTGATAAAGCCTGTAGCTATAAATGATATAGGCTTGAAAGGTTTGTTAGAGATTATAGGATATAAGTATGAAACAGCTAATAAAAGTCAAGGCAATTAAAACTAATTGTAGGACTAAAAAGCCTGAAGATATCTTAGTTGGATTTGGATACCAAGATGGTATTGGCAAGTATCTTGAAGGAAGCGTGTGGTTACATATAGTATCAGGTGGAGTTACAGGTTATGAAAGCTTTGAGTACAAACCTGAAACTGAAGATAGAATGAGAAAAGACGGCTGGTGCGCTTGTGCAGGAACTGACGGTAGATGGAATACTTTAGAAATACCTGCTAAAAGTATGGCAAGAGTTTTTGATGAATATAAGAAAACTAAAGTTTAACGTTAAATTTAATTAGGAGAAACAGAATGTCGTTAGTAGAAATTGATACAGGTAGTGGAGATGATTTGTTTGCGCCTCCAACATTTCAGCAACTTACCCCAGGTAAGCATTTGTTTGAAGTAGCAAATGATTTGGTAGTAGAGGAAGTAAAGAAAGCAGAGTCTGACAACAATGTTATTAACTTAGAAGCCGTTTGTCAAGATGAAGATGAGAACAAGGGACGTAAAGTTTGGGATAGAGTCTTGATTATATCTGATAATACAACTGAGAAAGGCCAGATAGCACAGAAGATTAACCAAGCTAAGCTTTGTCAGTTTACAGTAGCTTGTGGTGTTCTAACTCAAGACCAGATTAAATCAGGTTCTAAGATACCACTTGATGAATTTAAGGGTAAACGGTTTGAAGCTATTACAAAGCAGGGGACGTACAAAGATACATCTGGTGCAGAGAAAACGAAGAGTGAGATTGTAAGATATTTATTTGATACAACGGAGTAAAACTTTTTCATCTTTACACCGGGGTTGAGTTACTCGTTGTGCTCAACCCCAATAGCTATTATTTATATTGTCTAATCCGAAATTGGGAATAGTTGATGAATGACTTAAATAGGTTTGAGAGCAAATATATTAAAAGTCAATCTGGATGTTGGAACTGGACTGCATATTTGCACGCATCAGGCTATGGAGTTATGAAATACAATGGCAGGTCAGAACTAGCGCATAGAGTTAGTTGGATGATTCATAGAGGAACAATTCCTACTAAGTTGCAGATTCTTCATAAATGTAATAATAGAAAGTGCGTTAACCCAGAGCATTTATACTTAGGTACACAGTATGATAATGTTCAAGATGCTATTCAAGCTGGAACACACACATCAGTACATAGTGCTCGTTATAAGGCTGCATTGGAACAAATAGTTCGTACTTGCAAGTCTCCTTGCAAATATAATAATCGTGGTGATACCGCAAATGTTTTGACAATAGCTGAACAAGCTTTGAAAGGATAAAAAATGCCAGAAACAAAGAATAACGCAAGAATCGGTTGTATGGGTAAGTTTGCAATTCAAGATATAGAGCCTGTAGATACTCAAGCTAAGAAAGCTTGGGAGATTAGAAAAACTGATGGGATTTGGCGGGGCCTTATAGTATTTGATACTAATACTCCAACAAATCTACTCAGTGATACTATCTTCTTCTCTAGACATTATGATAGAGAGAATAGTGATATGGATAGAATGTTAGAAGAGTATGCTATAGATGATGAAAGTATCATCGGTGTTAAGTTTCTATTAGTACCTAGAGAAAAGATGTTATTCTTCTATAGTCCAACACCTGAAGGTGGTATTGTTGTTCCTAATTTACAGATAAAAAGACTAGACCCCACTAACAGATAGATTTTAGGAGATAGACAGATGACTAAAGACAAAGAGATTAAGAGGCTATATGAACTAATACACAGATACAGGATTTGTTTTATGTGTGGCAAGCAACTATCTGTAAGAGAGGTTGAATCTGTGCATAGTTGTTATGACGAGCAAGCCCTAACTATCGAGACTGACCATGAAGATAAAAACAAAACTAACAATAAAACACAAGAACAAAAAACGTAACTTACCTTGTCCTTGTGGGAGTCATAAAAAGTTTAAGTATTGTTGTTGGAGTAGATATGACTAAAGTAGTGAATAAAAGAAAAGAGTCTTATGATGTTTATATAGGACGTGGGAGTAAGTGGGGGAATCCTTTTAGGATTGGTGTGCACGGTAATCGTGAAGAAGTTATTGAGATGTTTAGAGAGTGGATGCTTGGGCATATAGGCGCTCCAAAGGGATTTATTAGACCGGACTTAGATGATGCTAAAAAGGAACTTAAAGACAAAGTTTTAGGTTGTTTTTGTAAGCCTGAAGATTGTCATGGAGATATCTATGTGGAGTTTTTAGATGATAGTAAAAATAAACGAAATTAAAATAGAAAAATCAGATGCTAACAACAAACGTGTTAGAGCCAAACTTGGAAACATCCAAGAGCTTGCTGTTAGTATAAAGAAACGTGGTTTGTTACATCCTATAATTATAGATAAGATAGAAGATGCTTTACCAACTGAGCCAGTTTGGAGACTTATAGCTGGTGAACGTAGGCTTAAGGCATCTATACTAAATGGTGCTACTGAAATTGAGACCAACTTATTGTCTGATATAGATGATATTGCAGCTAAAGAGATAGAGCTTGAAGAAAATGTTATGAGGCAAAATTTAAGCTGGCAAGAAGAGTGTGAAGCTTTACGCCAGTTGGATGAGTTGAAGAAAACCAAATACGGGACTGCTCAACCTGGCAGCGATACAGGCTGGAGTATGGAAGATACAGCAAAAACAGTTGGCATGTCTCGGTCAAATCTTTCAGATAGTATAAAACTGGCTAAAGATTTAATAGACAATCCGGATATAGCAAAAAAGGTTGCAAAACTCCCCAAATCGGCGGCCAAGAAAATAATGAAACAAAAGATAAAAGCTAAACTGTTGCAGCATCAAGTTGATTCTAAACAACTTACTATAAGTAATGATTTAAGACTTGGTGATTGTTGCCAGCTTATAGATGAATTGAAAGATTGTAGTATTGATTTGTTAATAACTGACCCGCCATTTGGCGTAGCTGATATATCTGCTGTAGCCAAAAGTGGGGCTAATACTTATAATGGCATTAACGAAACCAATGTTTCTACAGAAGAAACTATGAGAGCAGTTTATACTATCCTGTTACCTAAACTGTTTGAAAAGCTAAAATCTGGCGCTCATATATATATGTTTTTAGGTATGGGCTGGTATACTGAGTTGATTCAAAGGTTGAGGAATGTGGGTTTTGAAGTTGATGATTTGCCACTTATCTGGTATAAGTGCAGACCATCTGTTATAGCTAAAGACATGCACTATACATCATCTTATGAAGCCGTTTTGTTCGGGCATAAGCCGCCAGTTGGACGCATATTATCTAAACCTATAGCCAATGTTTTGTCTATCCCAACTATAGCTGGGCAGACCAGAGTACATTCACTACAAAAACCCTTTGATTTGTTAAAGATATTTATTGAAAATAGTTCTAGTGTTGGGGAAGTTGTTTTGGATTGCTTTGCTGGTAGTGCATCAACTTTGGTTGCGGCTAGAAAATTGCAGAGGAGTGCTATTGGTTTTGAATTAGACGAGGACAATTTTCTAAGGGCTCAAAAATTCATACAGGAGAATAAATAATGCTAAACATAAAATTCGTCTGTGACGTTTGCGTTGAAAAACTGGAATATAAAATTGAGATGGCTGACGATAACAATATGGTTGTAGTTGTTGTCCCTTGTAAAAGCTGTTTGAATAGGGAATATTTAGCTGGAGCTGAAGCTCAGAAAGCAGGTATGGTTTAAAATGAAACTTGATAGAAGTAAGCCTAGACCTAAGTGCCATGAGTGCGCTACATTTGACACAAGGAAAAGACATAAAGATAGCTTAATGGGAGATTGCAAACTTTGGGGAATTAAGAACGGTATTGCAACTTGTTGTGATGATTTTGAGTATAGAGATAAAACATAAAATTACCTTAAGATGAAAGGGAAACGAAAATGGGAAGATTTATCAAGTACATCCACCACAATAAGAAAGTATTTGTAGACATACTGAACAAAGGTAAGCATAGGTATAGTTGTCTATGTTATAGTTGTAAGAGTTTTAGGCCAGGGAGGGTTGATAACTGTGTTATAGCTGCTATGCTATATTCATTGTGCAAGTTGCAGTCATTAGTTACGCCAGTCTGGGAGTGCCCGAACTTCAAAGAAGGCAAACCACTTTTACCGAAGGAGAAAAATGCTACAGTGGATAGTGGAGAATCTGTTACCGTTCAAGATAATTGACCAAGATGAACTTGGTGTATTTTTGAGAGGCGGAGTGTTTAAGAAAAGTTTAGAGCCTGGATGCTATTTTACTTGGCCGTACTACGACAGCGTTACTGCTATAAAGGTTACACTACAAGTTAAAGACTTACCTAACCAAGATATAACTGTAGATGGCAAGTCATATTCGGTATCCGGCTCTATAACTTATTTTGTAGAGAATCCTAGAAAAGCCATACTTGAAGTTTATGATTTTGATACAGCTTTGGTTAATAAAGCTTTGGAAGTTGTCTGTAATGCTAAGAATAAAACGCAAAGAGGAATGACAATAGAAGTTTTTAGAGAGTTAGATAAAGTCTGTGAACAGTGGGGAGTAGCGGTTACTAACTTTCAGTTTAACAGATTCGTTCCATGTAGAGTTATAAGGTTGATAGGTGATGGTATTGTTGTTGACTAATCCAGGATTGGGAATAGTGATATGAGTAAAGAAGTAGAAAGGTTATGCAAAAAGAATAACTGGGATAAGCCTTGTCCAGAGGTGTGTGGCGAAATGTGTAATTTGTGGCTGAGTGAGGAATGTTTGCTCACAAACGATAAGGACAAAACTAATGAAAGTATCTGACGTCGGCCCATCTGATGCAAAGATAATGTTAGTCGGTGAAGCCCCTAGAGAATCTGACGCTAAAAAAGGTATTCCTTTTACTGATTATCATGGTAAACTTTTACGCCAGCTTCTAGCTCATTCTAAGATAAATTATGATAATTGTTATGTAACTTATGTTGTCAACGAAAGACCGCCAGCTAATGACTTTAATTTCTTTTATACCGATGGCAATAAGAAAAAGGTTCCTTCAGATAGTTTAGAGCAAAATTGGATTGCTTTGAGAGAAAAGATTGAGAGGATAAAACCCAATGTAGTCATACCTCTTGGTGCTGAAGCGTTAAGAGCTATAACTGGTGAGAAGCATATAGGAGATTGGAGAGGTACTCCGATGTCTTATAGAGGCATTAAAGTTATACCAACTTATCACCCAAGTTACGTGATTAGAAAGTACCAAGAACATCCTATTGTAGAGCTTGACTTTGCTAAAGCTAAGAGAGAGAGTATAAAATCTACATATGATAAGTCAAGCTATACAATAATATTAGAACCAACTTTACAGCAAACTTTAGATTGGATAGCCTATGCTAAACGTACTAAACAACGTGTATCTTTTGATATAGAAACTGTTGGAAAACACGTTAGGAGTTTAGCATTAGCTATCGGACCTATAGACAATCCAAGTGCCATTTGCATACCTTTTATAAAGTTTCCTTCAAGCAATTTGGCAAGTATAAAGCCTGGAGATAAATTAATATCTTTTGGCTCTGAGTCTAGCTGTATGAGTTCTTACTGGGTTAAGCAGAATGAAGTTACGGTACTTACGGCTATAGCTGAACTGTTTGCTTGTAACGATTGTCAGAAAGTAGGTCAAAATTCTACATCTTTTGACGCTCCAATTTTGGAAGACGAGTTTGGTATCTATATAACTAACCATTACTTTGACACAATGCACGCCTTTCACATACTATATCCTGAGTTACCAAAGTCATTGAACTTCCTTTGTTCAACTTTAACAAACTATCCTAACTACTGGACTAAAAAGGTTACTGAAAATGATAGTAGTGAGTGGAAGTATAATTGCATGGATGCTATTGTAACTTTAATTGCAGCGAATAAAATTGAAAAAGATTTGAAATCGGAAGGCATGTTAGATTTATATTTGGAAAAGACTCATCCTTTAGCTATAGCTTTAGCTACATCTTCTAGACATGGGATAAAGATTGATGTTGTAGAGAGAGATAAGATAATAAAAGAGAAGAAACTTGAGATAGAAAATGTTAAAGCTGAACTGAAAAAGATTGTTGCTGAGTTAACTGGGGAAGAGGAAAGAGAAGTTAATCCTAATAGTCCTAAACAAGTTGGTGATTTGTTGTATAGAGTAATGAAGTTCCCAACTATATATGGTAAGAATAAAAAGTCTACCGTAGATGAAGAGGCTATAAGGAAACTTGGAAAGAAGTATCCTGATGAGCCCGTTTTGAACTTAATTATAACTTACAGAAAAGCCGTAAAGCTTATATCAACATACCTTGATGTGAAGTTGACAAGTGATAATAGAATGATTACAAGTTATAATCCATCTGGAACTAAAGGGGCTAGAATAAGTTCATCCAAAAACATCTGGAATGAAGGGATGGACTTGCAGAACATACCAGCTGGCAGGTCTAAAGGTGTAGCTAATATTAGACATATTTTTGTATCTAGTGAAGGTAACATTTTAGTAAAAGGTGATTTGTCTCAAGCTGAAACTATGGTAGTTGGAGAGATTTTATATAGAATAGGCGACCCAACTATCCACGACTTATATAAAGTAGAAGGTTTTGATATACATAAGTGGGCTGCAGCTTTTATCTTTAGAAAAAATGAAGAAGACATTACGCCATACGAAAGAACTGTAGGTAAGTTAAGAAATCATTCTGGTAACTATATGGCTGGGCCTGGAGTGATGGTTGCTAAAGCACTCAAAGATGGGATTTCTGGTATTACTTGGGAGTTCTCTAAACAAATAATCGCATCTACTTTTCTCAACATACCTGGGTTGCAAAAGTGGTGGCGTTGTGTAGAGATGGAGTTGCAGAGGTCAAGAGTATTAACTACATGCTTGGGTAGGAAGAGAATATTCTTTGGCAGGCTTGATGATAATACTACTATTAGAGATGCAGTAAGTTGGGAGCCTCAGAGTACTGTTGGTGAGATTACTAACATGATATTGGTTGAGTTGTTTAGAGTCTTAGATAAAGACTGTAAGATTATTATACAAAACCATGATGAAGTTGTTGTAGATACTCCTAAACATAAAGTTGATTACGTGAAGATGCATATGCAGAGGGCATCTATAATTCCTCTGTATGTAGCAGGACTTAATGAAAAACCGTTAGTAATTCCTATTGAAATAACAGTTGGGCTAAATTGGAAGGATTGTAAATGAGCAATAAAAGAAACTTAGATGAATTGAATATATTAACAGACAAAATCTTAACATTGGTTGCAGGATTAAGAATAGATTTGAAACTTGCTTGCGAGCATACCTTTGTATTCTTACAGGTAGAACGTTGTGAATGTTGGGCAACCGAGCATCTTAACACAACTGACATTTGGTATAAATGCTATGCTTGCAAGCAAGAAATAAAACGTGTATTATCTGACCATTGCAAAGCAGAGTTAGACGGACTACTAAAGCTTGGCTTGATAACTATGGAAGAGTACAGTAAAGCACAGTCAGATGATAATAAGATAATGACATCTAGTGAAGCTATTAAGGAGCAGCAATAGATGGTAGAAAGAATTTGTAAGAACTGTAGGTTTTTCGTACACTCTGACATAGGAATACATATTGGGCAAGACTGGTACGAGTGCCACAGGCGGGCTCCAAGTACTCGTCAAGTCAAATGGCCTCAAGTAGATGAACACGAATTTTGTGGAGAATTCAAAGCGAAAGGAACAGCTCATGTATAACTTTAATCCAAAACAAAAAGGTAGTAACGTAATAAGCTGTAAAGTACAAGAAGGTAAATGTCCAAGGAACTGTAATCAGTGTTACTATAACAGAGACCTTGAACTTTTCCCAATAAATATTCCTTCTAAATCTGAGGCCGAAGGTAAGATCGTTAGGATGAATAGTTTGCATGATTCTAACAGAGCTAAAGAGTTAGTGATTCAGCAAGCAAGAAAGTACAAAGATGTTTTCTTCAATACATCTATAGATAGTTTTGACTTCCCCGGACCCGTAGTTTATACAGCTAATGCACATGAAGAATCCCCAGTTGACTTGGACTTTCTTAAAGACCCATTTTTCAAGAACATAATGTTCATAAGACTAAGAGTATCATCAACCAACTTACATCACTTGTGGAGAGCAGTTTTAGATATTGGTGCTGTTACTGATGTGCCTATTGTCTTAACTTTTATGGCGTACTATGACCAAAATATGTGGGAAGCAACTGTAAAGATAAAAGGTGGAACTAATATAGTATGTTACACTTGGAGAACAAGACACGTTAATAAATACTGGTGCGCAACAGCTGCATTTAAGAAACATGTTTTACAAAAGCTTAACGTATCGTGCTTTAGACAAGTAACATTGTGTGGCACTTTAACATCAGACTTTTGTAGAGATTGTAGGAATTGTGAGGCATACTATTGGTTAGCTAAAAGGAGATTAACAGAATGAAATATTACTTAGCACACCCGTTTGTTATTAGAAAAGAAATTAGGAAATGGGAGTTGAATTTTGAAGATAAAAATGTTCCAGAGAAGGGAATCTGGATTGAGTTGGCAAACCCATTTTATGACGTTGAAAGAAAAGACATAACTAAAGAAGACATTGGAACTGTAGATAGATATAGTGGAGACCCAAGTGCTATAGTTGATAATGATGTTGAGCTTATCCAAAGTTGTGATGGGTTTATAGCTATAATAGATGGCTCTATGTCTTACGGCACTATCATGGAAATCGTCTATGCTTACAACTGTCTTAACGTAGAGCATGTTATATTACTTATAACAAACGGTGAAGAGAAACATCCTTGGTTCCGCTATCATGCTACACATATCGTCACTACTTTTACTGCATTAGAAGAACTTATACGAAAGCTTTAAGATGTCTAGAAGACTCAAGGAAGGCGTCTTAAATGCTTTCTGCAAGTACGCCGAAGGGACAGAAATACCTACTATCTTTAGCCTCTGGTCTGCTATAGCAGCTATAAGTGCTATATTTGGACGAGACTGCTTTGTGGATAGAGGATACTTTACTGTATACCCTAACTTATACATTGTTATAGTTGCTGGAAGTGCAGTCTGTAAAAAGTCCTCAGCTATAATGATGGGATATAAAGCTATGAAAGAAGCTTGTCCTAACATGCACATACTATCTCAAAAAATAACACCTGAAGCTTTGATTGGCTCTCTAAGCGGCATGGTTGCAGAGACTAGTACTTTAATAGTAGAAGAAGCTTGTGGCGTTTTGGTGGCCGATGAGTTGGCCACCTTAATTGACAAAAACGCTTTTAAGAGTGGCATGATAACTGTGTTAACTAAACTATATGACTGTGAAGATTTTCCTTATGAAACTAAAGGTAGAGGTTTGGAATTAGTAAAAAACCCTTGCGTTACTCTGTTAGGCGGTATGACGATGAAAGGGCTTAAAGATGCAATACCACAGGAAGCTATAGGTGGTGGATTTACTTCAAGAGTTATTTTTATCTTCAAAAAAACTAACGATAAAAGCATGCCTTGGCCAACTATGACAGCTGAGAATAGGAAAAGGCACGATGATATAGTACATGATTTGAGAGAGATAGAAAAGCTTAGAGGCAACTTCGCTTTAACTGATAAAGCTTTGAGCCTATTCAAAGATGAGTATGTTAGGTTTAGGAGTAAAACCCATTTACTAAACAACCCCAACTTTGATGGTTATGTAGGTAGGAGAGATACTAGCTTGCTAAAACTATGTATGGTTCTATCTGCGTCATTTGGGGATAGTAAAGTTATAGATGAAGCTGTTATGAGTGAGTCTATAAAGTTGTTAAGTATAGTTGAGAAAGATATGCCTAGAGTTTTGCAAGCTATAAGTACTGAATACTGCGGCGATGTGTGTGAGCAGGTGTTAGCTATAATAATGAACAAGGTTATGGTAGTTAGGTCTGAGTTGGTGTACTCTATGAGACATAGGTTGACGGTTAAGCAACTTGATATTATTATAGAGACTTTAGTGGAGTCTAGAGTTGTAGAAGTTAATAAAGATGGAAACAATACGCTTTATAAATTTATTGGTTAGAAAGGAAAAGTTATGTTCTGCGGACTTTGTGAGAAAGAAAATTTATTTAGAAAGGAAAACAAATGAAAAGATTTATTGTATTAACCTTCTTAACATGCATGCTAGTGTTAACTAGCGGCTGCTTGGAAGGTGAGTTGACTACCTGGACTACTCAAATCAGTAATAGTCTAGACAAACAACAAGAGACTTCTCTTAAAGTCTTGGAAGTTGTGAAAGAGTCTAATGTTATTAATATTGAGAAGATGGGTAAGTTGGAAGCAGATGTTAGAGAAGGCTTCGGAGTAGTTGATGAGTTACAAGAGGTAGCGTTGAAGACTGCAAAGACTTATGATGAAAATTTAGTTAAAGGTATTGTAGTTGCAACTTTAGAATCTGCTCAAGTTGTCAATGAAGCTTCAAAGGGAATCAACCCTTATGCAGCTATTATTGGTACAATCTTAACAGCAGCTACAACGATAGCTACTGGCTTTGCAGTTAAGAAGAATGGCGAAGCGAATGTTAACAAGACTGCGTTGAAGGAAGTTGTGGTTGGGGTTGAAGCTTTAAAAACTGGAGGGTTCGGTGGAGACCACAAATCTACTGATATAGCGTTGAAAGAAGCACTTAGATCTTCAACATCAAATACTACTAAAGATATGATATCTAGCATCAAGCATAACAACTAAAAGAAATATTAGGAGAAGCTAGGGCTTTTCGGTATAATAGTTTACCTCCTATTTATACACCCTAGCTTCTCCAATCTATAAAGAGAAACGTATAATAACTATTCCAGATTTGGGATTAGTCATTTTTTAATTCTTTACCTTTCTCCGCTCCGCCCCAGAATATATGTTGTAGTTGTTCTAAAGTATCTCTACTCGCAGGCCTGTACTTTTTACCTTCTTCATCTCTATACCTTTGCACAGCTTTTTTCTTCATCAAACTATACAACCTCACACCGTAAACATTGTTCTGTGCTTCATATCTATCTATAAGTACATCACACATAGGTATAAATAACTCTGCCTGATACGTAACTTGGTTAAGTACTCTATCTACAGTAGTCGGTATATCTTCATCATTCTTCTCTGACATGTATATAGCTTCATTAGTTGCATCGAACATATCTGTGATTCGTCTAACACCAGGAGACATGGGGCTGTACTGGCCTATAGTATCAAAGATTCCATAAGCTACACGTCCTGTTACTCCATACAACATCCACCTTGCAACTCTTGAACCAATAATGCCAGCTGTTATAGTTTTGAAACCTTTTGCTGATTGTTTATAGTTACCGGATTCAAAACCTTGGACAAAAGGTTTGTAGCCATTTTGATACATTATCTCAAATGTGCCTCTTGGAAAAGTCATTAAGCCTATAGTTGCTCTGCCACCTGGAGATTGTTCAGCTATAGAACGTAAAGCGGTCTCGTATCTAAAATGTACATTTTCAGTTTTATATTCTGCAAAGTTTCTAACAAACTCTCTCCATCTTCCTTCATCCATTAGTCTAGACATTTCAAGTCTTTGGTCAAGGTGTAACGTGTCCAAATCTAACCTAGACCAAAATGTCTTACCATCAATTTTTCCACTTACAAACTGTTGAACGTTTCTATAAGCTGTCTGATGCAAGTTAGGCCAGATGCCAAGTCTATTAACTTCATCACTATATACTGGAGCGCTGCCTATAGCATCTATAATAGCTACAGCTTTATTACCAAAGTCATTAACAATAGCACCTTGCTTCTGTAGTATCATCTGATGTTGTAGTTGCTTACGTTGGCTGATTCTGGAGTCCCAGTATTCACTATAATCATCGGCTATCCAAGGATTCATCTTGTCTATCGAATTGACGAATGTAGGTTTTTTGCCTCCTATAATAATATCCTCACGATGGCGAAATTTGGGTCTTGGCGTTTGTCTGTAAACTCCAGTTCCCATAGTTTCTGTAACTGCGTGGGATAATTGCTCAGCACTTTTTCTAGCTTCTAATAGTCCAGTCTGACTCAAACCATAAGCAACGTTTTGATGTACGTTTCGATAACTAAACCAAGCCGCCCGTTTTGGACTTAAACCAAGGTGGGCACGCCAAAATGCGTTGTTCATTGTCCTAGCAACTTTGACCCAAGGTTCAATTACATGATGTTTTCCCAAAGCGTTATTTATCAACATCCTTACACTACTAATATCCCTAGGACTTGGGTCCGTAGAAGCAAAGGCTTCCCAGAAGTTTTGCAAATCATTGTGAGTTGCTGCAGATACTCCAACTCGGTTTGCGTGATTCAAAACTGCAGCTAACAAATTTCCACCTTTAGCTATCTTACCTTTACCTTCTCTTGTCATAGTTTCAGGTAGTACAGTCTCAGGAGCATTACCTACAAGATTGGCAGCTTCTTCTAATTCCTCTGGTATAGTTCCAGTCGGATATAAGTCTGTCAAACCCTTTAGTTCTCTCTCACTCATATAGTAAAACTTGCGTGTTCCCCACTTTTGAGTATCAAGCCACTCACGTAGTTGGTCAGCGTCTCTTGCATCTCTACCCTGTTGTAAAGCCGTACTAGGAGCATTGATGGGCTTGGCATCTTTTACCGGAGCCATTATTCTGTCTAACCGTTTTTTAGTTATTTTAACTTTCTTATCTCTAAGCTTTTCAAGTTGAGAATCTGCGGTACGTGCAGCATCATCCCAGTTAAGCCAGCGTTTCCATCTGATTAACTGGGCACTTTCTTCTTGCAAAAACCTGTTGATTTCATTTGCTATCTTTTGTGTCTGAGGAGACATTGCCTGCCACAAGGATTCCTTAAGTTCTGGCTCAACGTCTCCATCAGTGAACAACCATTCAGAAGCTTGTTTGCCTTCGTCAAAAGTTAAAGGTGAGCCTAACTTAAGAGCACCTGCTCTTATCAGTCTTTCTTGAAGAGCAGTTGCATTTTTATTAACTATATCAACTGCATCTCCAACCATGTTAGAGTAACTTCTCCTCAGGGGCACTCCACTCTTAACGCCGGCTTCAGCTAATGCATACCTTGCAGATGACCAAGGGTTTACTATGTTGGTTTGTTTTCCTCTTGCTTCTCTCTTAGCAACTTTCTTTCCTGTCTTCCTTTGTTTCTTAGCAACGTTGATTAAATCTTGACCATATCTTTTCTGTCTAAAAGCTAAATCAGGTGCATCTTCATTACTAGGTGCTCCACCAAGTTTGTTACTGTATAGTATTGTTTTGTGGAAAACTTCATCACTTCCAGCTGCTTTCCTTATTTTACCTTGATTAGGTATACCTGGGTCAATGTTTACGCTTTCACTTTTAGCAACTGCATCTGTCATACCTACCATGTTGTCAAAACTTTGCAAATGTAACAAAGCTAAATCAGCGTCATACTTACTCATGTTAGCCATAGAGTCAATGCCAGTTGAATACTTCAATGCTTCTCTGTACTCTTCATCTGTTAAGTTGTGTTTAGTTTTAAGCTGGTGGATAGTTGCAAATTGCTTTTTGGTTGGTCTATCTATTAAATCTTTACCTAATGCCTCATCTGGATTCATTCTAACCAATGCTTCTTTAGCTAATGAAATACCATCAGCTGCGTCTGCTTGTACACGTTCAAGAGGCATTCTAAAATATATATTAGCTGGACCTAATAACTCTTCCTCAGGAATTGGCCTGTCCCAACCTATGCCTTCTAACCAAAGTTCTCCTTCTTTACTAACATATGCATCTTGCTTTTTATCATAAGTTAACTTAGTTGGTTTTGGTAACTTACTTTTATCTATAACTTGTATATCATCAGGATATATAATTGCGTCATAACCTTTTTCCTTTGCTGCTTTTGCTATCTTTGAATCAAATGCAGCTATAGCCTTTTCAGTCTTTCCAACTTTTCCTGGAGTTCCTTTTTCCTTAACACTAACATCTTCGCCTAATAATATCTGAGAGGCTTCAGCTGCAGATGACACAGTAAGGGGATTGTCAAACTTGACGCCTTCGTAAATCTGCGGTACACCTTCAAAGTTAGCGGCGTAGCTTGCATCTTCAGTAACAAATATACTATCAGACGGCCTACCTGTTTCGACTCTATACAATGGTTTTGTTACTTGTGTAGGTTTAGCTTTCTTTTGTATCTCTGCCAACTCAGTCAATAAATTATCAGCTCTTGACTTTGCTGCTCCCAACTTCTTTGTGTAACCTTCTACAGAGTCCATTTTAAGTTGTATCTTGGAGCCAACACCTAAGAACTCTGGGCCTTCTTTTGCTTTAGCTCTACTCAATAAGTCTTCAAACACTTCAACTTCACCTTTAGCAACCTGTAATTGTTGAGCCTTAACTTTAAACTGCATTTCTGGAGTATCTACTTTTGCTCTTAATGGTTTTGTTACTTGTGTAGGTTTAGCTACATTAACTGCCATCTTCTGTTCAGGACTCATCTGTTCCCAAATCTTGTCTTGAGCAGTACCAGTTGACAACCCAGCTTTCTCTGGCAACAACTTAGGCATCTGTGGTTTATATTCTATATCACTTCTAAACTTATCTAACTTCTCCCAGATAGGTCTCATCTTCTTACCATAAACTTTCAAAGATGCTTCTCTAGCCATACCACTTCTAACAGAGCGACCATAGTTGCCAAGTGTCCTCATCTCTTTCTTATTAAGAACATTCAAAGCTTCTGGGTGAGATTTGAAAAATCTATTAACCATATAAGCATCTGAGATTGCTCCAACTGATGCTTTAGCACCTTCTATAACTCCGCCAAAAGCTGTGAACCAAGCCCCAGTTTCGTGTGCTTCTTTAAAGCTAAAGCTATCTCTCTTACCAGCTACAATATCTTCAACTTGCCCAAGTGAGTTAGCTGTGATACCTGCCCAACCATGTTGAGCTGTCTTTAATAGCCCAGGCCTTGCGGGAATTTTACCAGTTACAGCATTGATAATTTTACTCGTTGGCTTAAGTGTACCTAAGAACCTACCAACTTGATATACTGTTTGCATCTCTGGTGTAATTTCTGTGTTAGTTAAAGAGCCATAAACTTCACCCCAGTCTCTATTATATGTTCCTTCAGTTATTTTATCAGGATTTATAGTTTTGATATTTCCATAACTATCCTTAAGTTCCCAAACTGGGTCTTTCAAACTTTTACTCCCAGGCAGCATAGCTCTAGACGGCCCTGCTTCAGGAGCGCCTGTTTCAGTTATTTCAATACCCAAAGCTTCAATTTTGCTTCTAAGTTTATCTCTGGAATATAGTCTACCTGTAACTGAAACAGGCATATCCGCAACGCCAGCCGTCCATCTTCCGATAAGAAAACCAACTGTGCTATGTCCAACCTTTTTAGCTGCACCTAAAACTGCGGCATCCATTTGTTCTGGACTTGCACCTACGCCACGTCCAACTGGCTGACTGCGTAAACGTTCATACCAGTCAGAGAACTTTTCTCCTATAGTACGCTCATCAGCTGTTATCATTCCAGATGGGTAATTTTTATCGTCAGGTCTAGCCATGTTATCTTAAAGCTTCTAAATTTAATTCATTAAGATTTATAGGAACTTGCGGAGCTACATTTAACTGTTGGTATCTAGTTACAGGGTCTGCTTGAAGCCATTCGTCTGCTAATCCTAAAGCTTGAGCTCTCTTCAAAGTCATATACTTTGTACCAGTCTTGTCAGAATAAGGACTTGGGATAGTTAAACCACTTACGTCTTTTATTCCAGGCCCCCATTTTGTGTCTTTAACTTTGTAGCTAACTTCTCTAATCTCTGGCAAGTCAACTTGCTCTGTCCTCATAGCTAACTCAAATTCATTCTTACTCCCATACTCCCATTTCTTCTTTTCACTAAACTCTGGAGGCCAGCCCATTTTCAAAACTTTAGCTTTTGCTGACGCTCTTTTATCTGCAGATATCTTTGCTGTCTCAGCTCTTTCTTCTCCAGCAACTTTAGTTGTTTCTAATCTACTCTCAGCCCGAATTTTAGTCTGTTCAGCTCTATTCTCTTCTGCTATCTGGAAAGCTTCAGCACGTTTATCTTTAGATTCAGTTTCTTTAAGCTTCCTATCTCTTTCCTTCTCAACTGCCTCTCTAACATCTTGCAAAATTAGTGCTTCAGGTCTCATAGTTTGTAAATCCAACTTGCCTTGTTGTCTAGCTATCATAGTATTTTCTAACTCTTTACCAAGGATAATCTTCAAATCAGAAGGCATCTCAGCATCGTATATTTCAGACACTCCTTGTTTCACTAAACCTTGCATATGCTTTTCAAAGCCTCGTACATTTTGTTGCTGTTGCATACCTAGCTGGAGCATGTCAATCTGTTGTCTAGTTACACCAAGTTGTTCTCGCAGACTTCTAGTCAAAGCACCTTTAGACAAAACATCTATTGCCATCTTTCTTTCATTTTCATCTGTGCCTGATAATGCTTTGGTAAGCCATTCGTTTTGAAAAGTGTTAAATTCAGCTTCAGATTCTAACACTCCGCTTCTAGCTATTGATAACCTTCTATTCTCTACAAGTTCACTTTCAGCTATAGCCAGCTTTCTTTTGTTTAACTTTTGATTAACCATCATCTGACCAAACTGAAGCCAAGCCTGTGTATTATCTTTCCTTGCCGGTACTACTGTCGCCATTTTTTATCTCCTATCCTAAATTCCACTGACCAAATGCATCTGGGCCGTAACTTGGGCTTCCAGTTCCACCTGCCCCAGCACTAGCCATCATTAAAGCTGCCATCAAAGGCCCAGTGTTTCCACTATCACCTTGATATACTACATTTTCTACAGTCTGAGAAGTTGCAAGTCCAGTTCCTAATGTAGCTGCAAATCCTGGCTCAGCTATTGTTCTTAAATACTCTTGATACAAAGCTGTTAGAGGTACTTGTTCAGCCTGCTGTTGTAACAAGGATAACCCCATAGCCTGTGAAGTTTGTTGATAAGGTAAGGACAAAGCTCCAACTCTTCTACCAGCTGCAGCTTCTGCACTTTGAAACTCCATAGCTTCGCCAGTTTGTAAAGACGAATATAAACTGGGAGCTACGTACTGCCCATAAAATTTGCTGGCTTCTTTAGCTACGCCTCTACCTCTATCTCTTGAGTATAATACGCCAGGAAGATTAAATCCTTCTTTAATACCTGGCAGTACATTCTCTCTCCAAGCTGCCATAACAGGATTAGCATATGTTTCTTCCCAACGTCTCGTTGTAGCTGCAGGGTCAAAAGTATACGCCGGCTCTCCTGATATTAGATTCTTTATTGTAGCTTGTGATAACTCCCCCAAATCTCCACCAAAAGCAGAAGCATAGTCACTAAAAGCATCTGACAATAGTTGAGGCATGTCTGCTGTAAGCTGACCAGGATACGTAGGAGCTTTCTTTCCTATTAAAGGAGTCAGCCACTCACTAATTGTTTTTTCTAATTCTTGTTGGGTAGCTGATGTTGTGGAGAATGATTCACTTCCTCCGGCACTACTAAAAGCTCCTGATGCTGCGGCAACTCCTGTCCCAACTGCAACTGCGACCCACGACATAATAAATTCTCCTTAACACTTTTAGGTAATTCAGAATAGCTTTCTGCTATTATTTCACCTTCTATTATCTTCAAATCTGTTTCTTTAGTTGCATGTACAGTAGTCCAAACTGTATCTTCATGCATGTATAATATTCTCTTAGTCCCTGCTTTAGTTATACCAAAGTATGGGGCTTGGATACGAATCAAACCTTTTTCAGTTAACACTGATACATCACCTTTTAAGATGAAATATGGGTGTGTAGTTTTGTGTAGCTTACTTACCAAAATCATTCCTTGAGGCATTGTGATTTCTCTAATATATAGTCCATCTCCAAATAGATGTCTAAGAGGGCAAGCATCATCTTCAAAGACAGCATTCGGCATTTGGGCAAGTTCATTTTCAAACTCTACCATCTTGCTTATCAGCTCTTTCTTTGAGATATTTTGTTTTACTCTTACACAAAGTGTCATATTAGTTTCCTAAAATTCCATCTTCAAAAACTGTACTTAACCACAAACTACCTTTCAACGCTTCTCTTAAAACAATCTCTAACTCAGTAAAGTATTTCTTCATCTCTTCACTAGCTTCCTCAGGTACTACTGGAAAGTTAATTTCTGGCACAATTGTAGTTTCATCTACACTCATATTTAATCCTGAGGCGTATCAATATCGCATTCTACATGTAATGGATTCCTCAACTGAAAATCCTTTTGCGACTTTTGATAAAACCTAAACCTAATTTTTTTAGCCAATATATCTACTCCATCACTATCTTGTATCGCATATCTATGAGTAGCCCAAGTTGAAGTTAATGTAACTGGAGAATCATATATTTCAGTCCACTCTGACCAATCTTCATTATCTAATATAGAATAATAAACTTTAACAGTTGAACTAACAATATTGGCTTTAGCCATAAAAGAAAAGAATAGCCATCTACAATTACTATACTGGTCGTCAGGTGATATTTCTTCAGTATCATAAATCATCTCTATATCACTTCCAGCGTGAGAACCAAGTTCATCTATTCTATAAACATAACCTGTACTTGAGATAAATATAGATATAGCATTGCCAAGTTGAGAATAGCTGGAATCGCAGTAAAAATCAACTTCATTACAATACAAGTTTTTCAAATCTTCATCATCGCAATACCAATCTCTACTATTATCAAAGACACTAAAATCTCTAACATCATGAGTAAATCTACCATATTCCCAAGACTTTCTAACACTCTTATAATTCCAAGCATAGTATGTTTTAGCATAAGTATCACCAGCTAAAGGGCCGAAGAAGTAAAGTTTATGTTTGACTGGGTCTAAGCCAGCTACAATTTTAGCCTTTTTACTAGCATCAAACTCAGCAAATAGGGAATCATCTATAGCGTCCCCGATACTAACCAACTGCCTACCTCCATGATAACCGTAAACTTTAAGGTCTGAAGATAAGAAATAATGTACGTTAACAAAATCCCAAATAGCTTTAGGTGCATACAAGCCAGCTTCATAAACTAAAGTTGGGAACGCAAAGAGTATGCCAGCTCCAAGATATCTACCGGTAGTAATAGTTTTGCCAGAATATAAGATTAAATCTGACCCCAGTTTTTTGGCTCTCATAAGTTCACCAGTAGAATCGGTCAAAGCATTTGACCCACTTGTGCCGTCTTCCCACTCATTGATATTGCCTAAATCGGCATACGCTAAACTCTTAGAATTTTGAGCCGTATCAGTCCAGTTTATATAGAAGAAATGATTCCAGAATTCTATAATTTCCTTAACACTGCTAAAACTTGGGAAGTCAAAACCATCTGCACTCACATCAACGGCACTAGTTGAAGGCTTGAAAGTATCCCCAGAATGGCCTTGATAAAAATGTACGTCATCGACATTGTTAGATATAATAAGTGCCAGGCCCCCGTTACTTGCAAAAGCATTTACATCTGTGGCCAAACCCCAAGACCATCTATTATCAGCTCCTCCAGTAAATGAACCGCAGACTCTAATATCATCTATGTTAATGTAGTCAGTAGCAACAAGTGAGGTTTCTGTATCTATTTCAATACTTGTAGCAGTATCTATTCCACTCAAGTCAACTTGTTTTGTTACTCTATACCATTTCAAAGCTGTAACAGCTGTAAATGATAATACTTCAATATCAGTATCTGCATCCTTAATATGTACAGTTATTTGAACATTAGCTTTAGATGCTCTAAACCAAAAAGATACATTAGCTACAGCACCGTAATCTGAAATATCATCTGTATCGTCAAATGTAGTTGTGTCAGCTATCTTAGCACCTACTGCTATAGCATCGCCAGCTAACATCTTTAATGAACTACTGCCTTCCTTGAAGTTTGTACTATCTGTAGATACTGTAATATCAGACCCAGCGTTCCACTCTCCATGTGCTTCACAATCTTGAATCTGAACATCAGGCATTAAGGCTAACCACTGGTCAGTATCTGCATCATACTTATAAGCTATAGTACTTGTTAAA
>SDBT01001954.1_pt1 | contig 37014 bp, 53 predicted proteins | sample 2277101 | NCBI WGS metagenome assembly SDBT01 (sample SAMN10404973, study PRJNA504765) | marine sediment metagenome | isolation source: marine sediment core GS10_PC15, 103 cmbsf | place: Arctic Ocean: Southern Knipovich Ridge | collected 2010 | reverse complement strand
GTTCTTGATGTAGATGACGGTAGCGGGATCACCCGACTCAAAAACAACTGGTAATTTTACCGAGTCACCCGTGGTCGCAACCACTGAGAGAACATTGTAAGACGATCCTAATATTACAGCACTGCCTTGTCCGCCTCCGGCAAAAGCCGTGACCGCTTCGTTGGTCTCATATGAATGAAGAATTTGACTACTCAGACTTGTCAATAAAAGGCCGGCCTTGAAGCCAGTGATCAGAGACACTTGAGTGGACTGCCCACCAAGTCCATTACCAGGACTATTTCCTAACGGGGCGAATGAAACAGTAGCAGGAAGAGCACTTACATTTAAGACCGCCGGTCTGTTGGACCCTTGTAGTTCCACCTTGCCGGTGAGTCTGAAGTCACCACCTCCCAGATTCATGGTGAAGGTACTACCGTCAAACGCCAGAGCGGTAGTTCCTTCTATAGTACCGTCACCCGTCCATACACCGAGTTGATTGTCAACAGGTGTACCAACTTTCGTAACATCTCCACCACCGGGAGCCAAAGAAAGAAGTTGTGTAACCGTTAGTTTCTTGTCTCGTGAGTCTCCGCTCTGACGAACTCCTAACAAGTCCGTACCAACAGGAGTTACGACAGCTACTAGATTTGGTATAGTTGAGTCAACCATTTAAGTCTCCAACAGACGCATATCTGTAGTTGCGTCTTCGATAATAAGTTTGTCCCCACCATCGTCGATGAGAAGAACATCCCCTACAGCGGGTGCGCCAGGTCCAGTGACTACATCATTAGTCACAAGGAGGGAAGTGACTGCCGCAGCAGTCACCCCACTTCCAGTTGAGCCGCCCATTAGGCAAGCCCGGCTTGTAGTACCCTCAGGACTGCCGTGCCATCACCAGAGTTGGTTAGCAGTCTACAGGCGCTGACAGGAGAGATGAATGTTGCATCTGCGTCAGCGGTTACACCAGTAAGATCTGGGTGATCCACGAAAGTGAATGGCCCAGGATGATCAGCGAATACGTCATCGAATGTAAATTCGAGAGTGACGTTCACTGTGCCCGTTATTGCGATTCCAAGACTGACTTGGAATGGAGTCAGATACTGATCCAACGGAATTAGCCCTGAAGCGCCAATCGCATTCGTGCCGACTGTAACATCAGTTCCAACTGCACCGTTTACTGTGACTCGTGTTACCGTTGCAAAGCCTTGTATAGTGGTAACCGTTGTCGCATTAGGACCAGTGATGGTCTCGAGGACTTGATCACCCGCATCACTTGTACCTTCGAGTTCAAAAGTGATAGCAGAGAGATCTCCACCCGATGTAATGTCGATGAATCGCTGAGAACCGATCTCTGCAATTCCGTTGACAACAAGAGCACCATCAAGTACCAGGTCCGCAGGCCCAGTTGTTTGCTGAGCCTGACAGACCCCGTCTGCGTCAGCTGCGGCGAGTTGCCGCGTTTGGACAATAGGTCTCATAGCTGTTCTCCTTGATTAACGAGAACCACCGAAGAGAACGTAGTCAACATCCAGCGTCTTCGCTGCGCCATCGACACCATCGGAGAACAAGAAGCCAGGATTCAATCCAACTGCTGTCAGGTTCGCACCAGGAATGACGTTGCCACCACCACCGACTACACCATCTGGACCAACGAACTGAGCAGATATCTTGTCGGCACCATCCCAGTATATAGAGGCGTTGTAGAACGTGTCATCCTCAAGCGTACCAAGTTGCACCGTGGATGTTCCTCCAGCGGCAGCAATTGAAACCAGATTGAGTGCATTCGAGACATCGTCAGACCTCAGGAAGACACCGTCAAGTGGAGCTACCGTTTCATCGAACGGAGTAAAGCCGAAGACGAGAATGGTATTAAGTGCATCGCTAATCTTGAAGCGAATGCCGAACCACGCTTCTTGACCAACCAAAAGACTAAAGGTATCTACTCCGGCAAGCTGGATATGCAACTTGTTTCCATCAGTCGCTGCACCTGCAGAAACCTGTTGGAGAACGCCATTGGCGCCAAGAGGAAATACATCGCCTGCTACTCCAGCTCCTATCGCTGTGTCAGTCCAGTCTGCGATGCCGGTGTCTTGACCGAAGTCTTCGACAGACAGTGCGGCGTTATTGGGAAGAGGAACAGGAACAGCATTCAGGACATCATTGTCCCGCGCAGTACCGATACCATTTGGAAATTGTGTTACTTCAATGTTTAACATGTCAAACTCCTAATTAACCAGGAAAGGTGGAGCCCGATTTTCGCCAGGCTCCACCACGTATTGAAGTGCTCTCGAATCAGAGCCCTGGAGTGCCGAAGACGATCCGAGGATCAGTCCAGTCGGGGATGTAACGCTCTGTTGATTTGTAACGCATGGAGTCTGTCTCGAAGTCGCCTTCCATTGACTTCTCAAGACCACGGCGTTTCATCAACTGCAAACCACGCGGAGCATCGGTGCCGACCCACCATGCAGTCGTGCTGGTGATACGAGACAGATTAGCCTGTCCGTCAGTCAGCAGACCCATAGACTTGATCGGGTTGATGTCGTTGTTGGCAGTACCAGCGCGAAGAACACTCTTCAGTAGGACTTCAGACTGGAACACGAGGCTCGGACCACAGACGATCTTCCTGGGCGTCAAACGAATCCGCTTACCGTTATTGTCCACGGCGTTGCGAATCTGAATGAGCATCTGCTCAAGGGATGTCTGCGATAGAGCTGCTGCAGTTGTCAACAGGTTAGAGAATACTCCGCCAGCCGCACTGCCAGGGGCAATCGGATGGTTGAGTACGTTGAGCGCTACACCATCACCTCCAGTGAACGCGCCGTTGAAGGCACGATTGAAGATGTTGGCGCAAAGCGTCTCTTTCGTTTCGATCATCGACTGGGCGAGATGCTCAGAGTAGATCGTACCAATCTTGATGTGGTCGCCATCTTCGACGAGCACCTTGGTAAGCGCGAAAGCAAGTCCGAAGACTTTATAGACGTAACGCTGGATGAAGAGTACTCCGCCGGCATCATACGTTACCGGAGTGCCGTCAGGCATCTCAGGCGCCGCATTGAAACCGTAGAGAACGGGCTCTTCGTGATAAGAACGAGGGGTGCCATTTCTCTCGATGAAACACCCCTTCCACTCGTCGGCTCTCTGATTGTATATGCCATCAAAACTCTCGTTTAGAATTGGCTCAACAATCGACCGAAAGTCTGTGGACCTCATTGGGACAGCCATAGCTTAAGTCTCCTTAGTTAAACCAGTTAGATGGCTACACGATCTGCAACGTACTGATTCTCAGAGATCTGGACTTGCACGATTGGGAACAAGTCCCCAAAGATGTTGTCCGGAGCCGGATTCAACCCGACTACTCTTAGACCAGCATTGTTGCCAGCACCAGCAGCAGAAGAAACATCCAGTGCAACTGAAGACAGACCTGTGGTAGTGTTACCCGTAAGTGCTGTCCAGTCGAACTGATCTCCGATAGCTGCTAAGCCGAGGGTATCGTTAGCTTGGATCTCGTAAGTGAGATCGTCGTCCAACGAATAGTAGACTACAATATCAGTGCCAACTGTGTTAGCTTCCCACTGATTGCCTACTCTCCTCCGACCATCTGTGCCTGTGAATTCAACACCGAGGAACACGCCAACCGCTCGTGCTCCTGCTGCTGCAGGCGACAGAAATCCTGTCGTGAGAACCTCAAGTGGAGAGAATTGAAATATGCTTGTCGCCAAACCAGACGCAAGAGTACCCTGCGCTTGCCTGATGATTCCCGAAGGATGCCAGGCAGGTTTGAGTCCAAACGGTGAAGCTACAGAACTCATAGCAATTTCTCCAGATGAAAGTTAGGTTACCAGACTACCGAGGTGTCGCTCGACGCCTATCTCTAAGCGTGTCTTCGAACTTCGGTGGATCTGGCGCTTCGCCAAGTTCATCCATACCTTCCTCTAGTTCAAAGCTAATAGGCGCTCTTGCTACTCCTGCTGCAGCAGCTTCCGCGTCCTCTCTCGCCCGATTCAATTTTTGTTCTTCTTCCAAAGGCTGATTGTGATGCGCTTCCCTCATGTACGATTCGTACAGATGTAAGGGGAGTTTGAATGCGACCATCTCATTGACACCGATACACCCAGCCCACTCCCCAGTTTTAAGTGAGGTGTGATCCCAGCCAGGGATGTCAGCATCTTTGATTGGTTCGTATCCAAGGCGCATTCGCCCGTGAATTGGATCTCGAGGATTTTCCGTTGTTAGCCAGCAAACATGATATCCCTCAATGTCAGGGAGATCGGGTAAGGCTGATTGGAACATGGTCTGCCGAAACTCATCAAGCCGCTCATCATCATTCAAGACCCTGTCCTGGGTAATCTTTCGATCATCCATGCTTCGGTCTCGCTTTGACTCCGACTCGGCACTCAGCTTCGTGTCACGTTTGATTTTCTTCGCCATTAGCTTTCTCCTACAGCAAGCTGTTTATGTTCGGTGTTCGGCATCGTAATCGGCATAACTCTTCAAGTACTTCTGCCGCTGTTCAGGATCATCCCAGACGCCGGCTTCTACCATTGCCGCCTTGCGATCTGGGCTGATGTAAACTTCATTCTTCTTGAGCGGACGTTCTCTGCCGCTCACAGACATGGTTGGACCACTTACTTTTCGTTTTCCTTTCTTATTGGGCGTGCGCGCCTGACCATTACCAGACCGGGTTGGAAGAGCCTCTGCTACCCTCTCGGTTAGCTCATTCCAGTATGCCTCTGTAGTCGGGTTCATCCCCTCATTGACCAGCTGGGCATCAATTCGAGATACCTCTATGGAATCTGCATCCCCACCGTTTGGGTCCCACCAAGCGTGAGCCCTCATCCAGTTCTGCGCATGACGCATCAGGTTGGGATCGGTTTCTGCCTGTGGCGCTGCCCTCTGCTGGCTGATCCAGTCCTTAGCTGACTCTAGCTGGTTCAGGTTGTCGCGCAGACCATCTCTGATACCTTGGGCTTCAGTAGCTGCTGCTCCATCGGATTGAGTGATGGCCTTCGAGATTACCTGGTCAGCGAGTTTGATCTTCGACTTGACATCGGTAATGCGAGTATCAATCTGTGCAGTCTCACCATGTCCCATCCGACCTTCAAGTTCGTTAACTCTATTGCCAAGCTTCTCGATGTAGGACTTCTGAAATACTAATTCTTGTTTGTCTCTTGCTCGGGCATCTTTCTGACGTTGACGTCTGGTCTTGCGCTCAACCTTCCGCTTGGCTTTCTTCTCTTCGTCATCCTCGTCATCTTCGCCAGCGCCTAGACGTTCTTCTTCTTCTTCTTCTTTCTCTTCGTCTTCGAGTTCCTCCTGCTCGTCTTCGAGTTCCTCCTGGAGTTCTTCTTCTTCTTTCTTTTCTAGTCCGTCACCTACCGGGACTAACTCCTCTTCTTCTTCTTTCTTTTGTTCGGGTGCCATATCTGTCTCCTACAGTCAGATGAATGCTTTAACCGTTAAGGGATCATCAGTGAATTCACCAAGTAGATCCAGGTCATTGAATACTCCGAATAGTGAAGGGTCTGAACGGTCAGGGACCGGCACCTCCCATCGGTCCCCGCCATACTTGGGGACTCTGACGAAAGAGCCGGCCTGACACCATTCACCTTCTTTCCACGGCTCGAGCGTGTCGCGGTTCTTGAAAGCGACGGGTCCAAGCATGATGACTTTAGCAACCTGAGTATTCCACTTCTCAGTTTCCCTGGCATCTTCTGGAATAACAATGCCACCTGGCGTCACAGTGCGCGGGATGCGTATTTGAACAACGATCCGCGAACCATACGGTTTCATACCACAGTCCACATCAGGAAAGGCAAAGTCCATTGCAGACTCTGACTCAAATGTCTCCTGTTGTAGTTCTGCGACGCTAAGTCCCGTCATCTTCTTCCCCGATCACTTCCTCGAACAACTGCTCGGCACGACTTAGACCCTGCAAGATACCACTCGCTTCTCCGTAGCCAAATGCTGATTTGTCTCGTGGAGTTTTCAGTAAGTCGATACACTGGGTCTGCTCTTCTTTGAGTCGTCGGATAAAAGTCTGTTCGATTCTGGGCACAATACTATCTCTTGTTGTTATTGTTGTAAACAGTCCCCCACCCTATCCCTATAGGGGGAATCAGTAACCCGCTTTCCCGCTACCGGAGCCAGTGCTGGTGCCAGACTTGCGAATCTTGCCTTCCTTCGCACTCTCGCCTTCGCCCCAACCACTTGGGTCCAGGTCACGGCTATCAACCGTCTCCAACGCTGCACCTGTCGCCAGGGACTTGTGTTGGTTCACCTCTCCCGCAGGATACTTACTCATCTTTCCACCTTCTGTGCTCATTGTCTTTCTCCTCGTGTTAGACCACGTACCAGTCTCTGGCAAGTAAGTCTGTTTGTGAACAGAGCCAGGGTACAAGATCTCCCTGCACTGTCGTGATGTAGATGTAAGGAAGAGTCATCTTGCTATGCTCGTCTGGTACCTGCATCTCGAGACACTGGCCAGGACCATTCCATCCTGCCCGTGAAACTCGTTCCCCGTTCTCCATCTCCTTAACGGCTCGGCCAATCCCAAAGGTTTCTTTTTCTGCGTACTCTGACATTTTCTTCTTCTCCTAAGGTACTACGTTAAAAACTCTGGTGACGTTATAGAGTCGCTTTTTGAGTATGAAGGCCACTACCTCGTACCTCCTCAGATTCATCCCGAGGGATCAAGACCCGTTCCGGTTGAGACTGCTACTTTTTCACCAGACTCTATCTCAGCTTCCGCGATAGCTAACGCCGTGAGGTTGTCACTCTGGTTCATGCTTTCGCGAGACGCAAGAGTAGCAGCAGTACGTTCATCGTCGCCTGCTTCCTTGAGCTGCAGTTCTGCGAGTCGAGCAGCGTACTCCTTAGCCTGCTTTGCTTCATCGTTAGCCGCGTCAAGTGCCTGCTGCCTTTCTTCCGCTGAGAGCTTGGCGAAGTCCTGCTCCATTTCGTGAGCGAACTTCTTGTCCTGTTCTACCAACCTGAGCTGAGACTTTTCTTTGTTCGTTGCATCTCTGCGCTGATCATCAACCTCTCTCTGCTCGAGCTCGGCTTGTTTGTTCGGGTCTACTGGAATCTCTGGCTTGGGCTGCGTTGCCTGCATTGCTTCAATCCCTTGCTGCACAATCGGTGGGATACCTGACAGTACCTGCTGAGCCCGTGGCATGATCTTCTGTGAGATAGCAGCCAGGGTCTTGTCGAGTTCTTGCCGTGTCTCAGGATCTTGCTGCTCCAGCATTGCTTTCATCTGATCGTCTTCTCGCTCCATGGCCATCTTCAGTATGCTGAAGTTCTCGTTGACATACCAGAGAACGAGATGCTCCTTGATATGTTCCAACACCATCGGCAAGAAGCCAGGAGCAATGATAGGAAGACCACCCAACACAGGGGACTGCATGAAATCGAGGTGGACCTGCAGATGAGCCAGGTGGTCTTGTTCGGGAAACGCAGCAGTGGGTCTGCCCAGGGACATGGCTGCATTCTCATTAACTGCATTCATCTGCTCGGGTTCTGGCATTGGAACGAGCAGCTCATCAGGATTAGGTATCTTTGTGCGCTCAAGCAATCGCTCTTCGACTTTCCTTAGATTATATATCTGAGGCATAGCTGCAGCACGTTCTGACACGATCTGCAACTGAGCGAGTCTTTGCACGTCGCTGAAGACTTCAGGATCAGCGGTGGGTACTACATCTAAAGGTAGAACGAAGTCTGCCCTCTGTGCAAGTACCTCACCGATGTCATCCATCATGTCATCTTCAGTGACGTACATCCTGTCAATCCTGTGAAGCAAGCGAATGACGTAGTCCATCGCATGGTAGGTACGGAGGTGGATAGCCGACATCACCTTCATGCCTTCTTCGATTAGGGCAAGAGTCGTGCCCACCGGCATGTTAGTATTCTGCTCGGCTATGTTCTCGAAGGTTGTACGAACTACACTCTGACCTGCATCCACACAGAATCCAAGAAGTTGGAACAGTACCGGACTCGGTGGATTGAATGGTACTGGCATGATCAACTTACGAATGTCGTCTGAAGCAATGCCGCCCTCGATCTCTGTCACCTCAGCAACATTCAACTCCTTACTCTGTCCTGAGAAGTTTGCACCTTTGAGTCTTAGAAGGGTTGGGAGGTTGTTGATGTGAGCAGAGTCGAGGAGAGCACGCAGCGCTCCAGTGGCGGCACCCGACAAGGAACCGATCATCTGGCCAAGCCCGATTGAGTATGCACCGCGCCAAGGTACAAACGGGAATTCTACCATCCAATAGAGGGAGTTGTATGTCTCGTCATCCTCCTCCCAGTTACGATTGACTGCAACGATCTTGCGTGCAGCCGAGTCGATAGTGATTCTGTAAGGTGCAGACTCCATACCCTCTTCTAGTTCGCAGAAGCATGTGACTTCAAACTCATCACGAAGTCCGTCCTCGTTATAGCCTGAGTAAGTTTCCTTACCCTCGATCTTTTCTGTGGCTGCCTCTGACTTAGTCGGCTGAGGTATTTGAGGAGTGACTATCTCGCCAATGTCTCGGTACATCCCGGACTTGACTCGTTGTTCAAACTCGTACTTCGTGATGTGTTCGCAATAGGTGGTTCGCTCAGCGGTGTAGAAGTTACTAGCAGCGAATGGCAAGTAGACATCGTCAACCGGGACAAAGACTGGACAAGGCCGCTTCTTCTTAGCATCATAGACCAGCCTTAGATACTGTGAACCTCCCAAGGGTAATTGCGTAAGTAGCTGCTCGAGCTCAGTCCTGAAGTCAGGCATCTGGAACTTGAACTGCCAGTTCATATACTCCTTGACTCTATCAGCTTTCTCAATGCGATCTACTGTAGGTCTGTCTCCCGGTACATAGGTTCGTACTGGACCGTTAGGAGGCATGAGTTCTCGGATGGCTCTTGCTGCGTAGTCGACGCATGCTTGAGTGAGCATTGGGTGAACTGCTTTTGATGAGCCATCGAAGTCAGCACCTCCAGGAGCTTCTTTACCGAGGCCAGTTCTCTTGATCGCTTCTTCATACTGTTGATCCCTCTTCTTCCTAGATTCTTTGTCTCGTTCGATGTCTTCGAGTAGTCGGACGGCTAACTTGTTTAGCTCCGGCTCTTCGAACTTCTCAACGATGTTGTCGAACCATTCTTCTGTTTGTTCTTCATCAACCTCTTCACCAACTCGAATGATAGCACCACCATCATCAAGGTCCGTGACTTCTTCAGCTGGAGCATCAAATTCTTCGACTGTGCCGTTGGTCATTAGTTTACATCCCGATACTTCACTGCCATATGGTCAGCTACATGAGTGATGATGTTCTTGAAGGTACAGACAGGACAGCCATCGTTGTTCAGAATGACCTCAGGACCAAAGAGCGCCATGGATGCTGAGGTGATAGCGGTACTGGCCTCGAGAGCTGCATCCATCTCTCCTGCCTCAAGCTTGTCAACCAGCTCTTCGGAAGTCCGAGAGATGTCAGCTTCTAGCTGCCGATCAACGAGAGCTACGAGGAGCTCATCATAATGGGCTTGGCAATATACGATGTGAGTGGATGAATCAGCCATACGGGTTTTTTCTTCTCTTCCTGCGTTTGGTTTCTGCAAGAGCGCGTTGTCTAGCATCTTCTTTCGGGTCTTGCTTGATCGTGAACGGTCCAAAGAACTTCTCCATCAATAGTCTAAGCGCTTGTGTTGTTGTATCGAGTAGATCATCGTGTTCTGTGCTGCCTGGTCCGATGTAACTACAGATCTGGCTAACCAACGGCTCTGCCCACGTCCTGAAGTTTCCAGCGTTGACATCGCTTTCAACAGCCCAGATACGACCATTGGCGAACATTGGCGATACAACATGTAGCCTAGTAAGTTTGTCTTCACTGCCTGGATTATAACCCTCTGTTAGGATATTTTCAGTGGCGAGCGATTGCCGGAGGCTGATCCCACTACCCTTCTCTTCGATGAGGATGAGGTCTAGCTTCCTGCCCTGGTGTGCGGCCCTCTTCCCCTTGGACACAAGAGCTGGTCGCAACCGTGGCTCGTCCATGTCTCCGTAGGTTAACTTGCGCTCCCTCTTGACCCTCTTAATGAGCGCAGGTAATCCGAGATAATCTTCCCAACAGTCCAGAAGCATGACATGTTTTTCTGTTTGTCCGAATCGCTTGATGCTAAAGACTCCCCATACAGAACAGGCTGTCGGATCGCTTTGCATCTTTTTCTTGTCGTATGTTCTTTCTTTGAAGGCGGTATCCAATGAGTAGATGATATACTGGAACTTGGGGAGTGGCCTCTTTGCTGGCCAGAGTCTCCACTGTGACCTCTTGACAAATCCTTCTTCCTCTGGATCGAGGACCTCGCCATAGAGTTCCTGCCTGCCGATCTTTGTCCCCTCGTACTTCGCGACATTTTCATAGAACACATCCGTTAGGTTTGCTGCATTTTCGTAGGTACTACCAACTACACAGACCCCACGAGGGTCATCTACCAATGCTCTTATAAAAGGCGTCGGCTTTGGCGTGCCCGTCCACAACACTTGTGGCAAGTCGCCAAGACGCAAGCCGAACATCAGGTTGTCCCATGCATCTTGAGGGTACTTCCATGAGGCTATCTCATCGCACCATATCTTATTGTGCTGTGGTCCTCGCAATCTCTCAGGAGTATCACCAGCAAATCCTCTGATGACGCTACCATTCTTGAGGTGCAGTAGAGGTAGTGAACTGTTCGCTGACTCTATAAGCTGTGGTGGAATGCAAGACAAGAGACCCGTAGGTCCCTCGAAGCATGTGTATCTCACATCATCATGTGTTGGTGCAATGACTGCGTAGTGACCGGGAAGAGTGCAAGCTTCAGCGCCAAGCCAGTTCGCTGCAGCAAGTGTCTTGCCAAAGCCACGACCAGAGCGGATGCCCCATATCGTCTTCTTGCCTGCAACAAACTCTGGAGGCGGCAGCTGCTTGATCCTTGCCATCGCTCTCCAACAGATCTGCCATCGGAGAAAGTGCAGCTCCTCCATGGTGAAGGCATTGAACGTCTCTTCCCAATCCTCATTGGCTGCATCGAGTTGCTCTGAGATCTCAGCTGCAAGATCCTCAATGTTGAGATCATACTCAAACTCAGGAGGAGAATGAACGAGGCCGAAGTTTACGGCTACCGTAGCTACTGAACTTCTCCTCGAGTGGTAGAGCCTTTCGTTGTGGCTGTGCTATCCATTTGTATCGCTTAGCTAGAGGATACTCAGCCAATGATGAGGACTGTTGGCGGTTGTACTTGGATGTGGTCGATGACGTGCGTCGCTTCATTCGAGAGGTTACTCCATTTGGCGCCTTGTCCTTGAACTCTCGAGCGGAAGAAGTACGTCTTGCCTGCCTCTAGATCAATGGTTAGCTCAGTGGTACCTGGCGGCACTGTCACTGGCGTGAAACCTGATGGTGGTGCGTCTGCAGGGTCAGAGCATGGCGCTCCGCCTGCCGGTATCGTTGACTCTGAGATGTAGATCTCAAGAGGGCCTAGCAATGTTTGATCCAGGGGATTGCCTTCACAGTCTAGTGTTGGCAGTGTCCACTGCAGTGTAACCTCTGTTGCAAAAGCTGCGCTAGCCCATATCAACAAACAGAATAGAGCAAGCCAGCCTACTACTACACGTCGTTCAATCATGTCATTCTCCTATAGAAGCCATTGGTTCTGGTACTGGAAAAGGTAGCCGTGACCTTGTGTCTCGAGATAACCACAACCTATCTCATACTCGATGACAGCTGCATTGTTGTTGAGTCGACGGAGATGTTCATCAAAGAGAACGGTGCACTGCTGCCTGGTCAGCCCATCTTCATTGAACAAGACAAACCTCTTCTGGTCGCCAGGTACACAGTTGCCGAAGTCATCACAGACTAACTCTGGTACTTGAATGGCTTCATACACCATACTCCAGTGATCATCACTTGGTGGCAGCATGTATGCTATGCCTGCCAGGACAATCACTATCCAACCAGCAAACCAATACTCTCGTCTCATGTCAACCCCTAAAAAATGCTTGATTGAATATGCGTGCAGCAGCTTTATCTCGAACTGCTTGATCCTTGCGATTCATCTCTTTGGCTTCTTCTTCCGACTGGCCTTGAAGAGCAAGATACTGCTTGCCAATTGCATCGCGTCTGATCTCTACTACTTTTAGCATGTTCTTCTCCTAAGGGTGGACCAGCTGAGTGGCTCTAGGTCGACAAGCAGCGTATTGATTCGCACCAATGGCATGACGGCCACCGCGAGTTCCATACCTTCTCAGCCGGTCCATGATGCCGTGCATTTTAATCCTCTGATGCTGGAGTGTCAGGTGCCGGAGCTCTGTCCTCTTCTATCCTACTGACGGCTATATCCAGTTCCCCAATGACCTCGTCTACCTTACCTTCCTTCAGTTTGTTCTTGAGGGAAGCCAGCCATAGCTGCATCATCATCTGTTCCATCTCGTTCATCTTTCTTTGTCCTCTTCTCTACATACTTTATGAATGCTCCACCGATGTCCCACAGACTACAGCATCGAGGGCAGACCCATCCATGCATTGTGGCGCCTCTCCAATAGTACTGCGCTTTCTTGCGTTCAAGAGGTTGAGCACAACCGGGACAAACATACCTTAGCTTTAGCATGCAAGTGGGACACCTCCTGTTAGCTGGAAAGATCATCATCCGGGTCTTGAACTGCGAGTACAACCAGCCATCAATGCATGCAAGACCGTCTACTCCAGGACAGTCAGCCATTAGGTTTCTTGCTCGTCTACACTATCCTTCTGTGCATACGGAGAATGACTCGTGCCGTACTGGTCTTGCTTCAAGCCAGGGATGGGTGTCATCACATCTTTGCGAAGGATGCTGTTGCGGAAGATCAGCTCTACCATCTTGATGTGGTCCTCGACTCTCTTCTGCTGGTACTCTACCTTCAGCTCCAGCTTGTCCATGTGAGTCTCTCGTTCTTTGACCTCATGCTCTCGATCTACCAAGACTCCTTCCTTCTGAACGTACTTGTTGAGCCTCTCCTTTAGCGTGGAGAGTTCCTCATTCTTCTTGACTATGAGTTCGTTCTGATGTTTGTTCTCTCCTACCAGTTTCTCATTAGCTGCGAGCATCTCATGATATTGCTGAATAGCAGACTCTGTGAGTGCACCGTCTAGTGAAGCCTGTTGGATACACTTCTCTATCTCTTGTAGGTATTTCTCTGTCATGCCTATCTCCTTTCGGTTATTGTTATAGGTGGAGAGGGCAGCTCCGGGAGTGCGCCGAGCGATGGGCGCAAGAGAAGATACCCTCTCCGTGCGGGGTCTGCATCAGTTGGATGTGTTCTGGGCTGCAGAGCGCGCAATTCGATTGTAACGCCAAGAGGACACATAAGTCGACACTTCGCGTTACTTTATGCACAGTCTATGCACCGTCAGGTTTGGGCTGTATCAGGGAGATAATGGATTGCATCAGCTCTACCTTCGACTCCTGCTTGACACCGAGAGCTGGCTCACCACTCTTGCCTGTGACTTGCACATGGCGCCGATCAGACCAACGCTTCGGATCACGGTTGCTTAGCCAGTAGCGAATCGCATTGGTTTCAGGGGGATCAGTCTTGGTGAGCGTCTCGATGCTGTAGTCTTTGCCATGCTTGATGACAACGTCAGTGTCGTAGCTGTGGCCGATAGCTTTCTTGTGCAAAGCTTCAATGACCTGGAGGTCAGCGATGGTGCGCCCCTCTTCGATGGCCTTGTCAAAGTCAGGGTATATCTTGCGCCATGCCTTAACAATCTTGGGGTTGAGACCAAAGCTGAATGCAAGCTCATCATCGGTCACACCCTGCATTGCAATGGCTCTCACCACATCAGGGAACTCAGGGAGGAATGTGCTAGGGTCTGTGCGACGTCTCACCTTAGCTTTCTTGCCTCGCTTCTTTGTCGTCCGCTTGGCCATGGCGCTCACTATACCAGCACTTGATGTCAGCTGCAGGAACTGCTCTAAGTCGTTGAAATCCTTAAACTTGTAACTGACTTGTAACCCACAATTACAAGCCCAAGCTACTCTAACTATATAATATCTATAACAAATAACTCCTACTTGTACCACTTGTATACTTGTATTAAAGAGAGGTATCTTGATATATAGCTTATCACACCACACCTAACCACACTCTCTTATTCTTATTTGTATTACGAGTCGTTACAAGTCTACAAGTGTGACATTTTTTCCTTACTTATCAGATAGCTACACCAGTTTGGACTTGTTTTTGCGGTTACAAGCCCTGGTACAAGTCGTCAGAAACCGTAATAGAATCAGTAACTTAGAGTTTATTCGGCTTGTAACTGCTCCAAGTGTATAATTGTGCAGCGATTATTCCCTTATAATACGGGTTCAGGAGGATTGCGCATGACGAGAAAGCCAAGACACACCAACGAGTCAGCAGTCGAAGAGCATGCACATATAGATTACGAGACGCGCATCGTTGAGCGGCACCTTGCCGTTATCGAGCGGAGGGCATTGAATGGCGCAATCTGCGAGGATAAGCGACGTGTGGCCCGTATTCTTAAAGACTTGGAGACTGACATCAGCAAGAAACTCATCGCCAGGAAGCATGGCATACCCCACCACACCGTGATGTATATATGGAGTAACCGCAATGACAACGATGACGCTTAGGAAACTGATCAAAGCCCAGGGATTCGAGGTAACCCTCAGGAAGGTCATGCAGCAGTGCGAACCGGAGACCCAAGAAGAGGCAGTCAGCATGATAAAGACTTTAGCAACCGGGCTGACTATGACGATGGCTTGGGAATGCGAACGGCATATTGCAGACCATGAGGGGTATGGCTGCGCCAGACATCTTATCGAGGCAATCGGTGAAGACGTTAAGGAAGAAGCCTACGACCACCTCAACCAACTACTCGAGATGCTGGATAAGCCAGCCCTTGATAAGTCTGATCACAACGAGAAGGTAGCCGCAGAGATACTGAAGGAGATGGACGATGACTAAGCGCATCTACTGGATACCCGCCAAGGGAGACCATACAGTCGTAGAGACTAAGACTCCACCAGACCTCAAAGCCATGCAGGCTTATGTCGAAGGAGGCATCGAGGTGGTGAACGTACTCTTCAATGACAAGGCAGCCCAGATGATCGTCAACGATGAAGGAGCCATCCACCACACGAACCTCAACCCGAAGGCGACCAGTCTTTACCACGCCAACTCAATCAAGAAGGGCAACATCCCGGATTGGTTCATTCATGGCCCTGCCATACTACTCGAGGAGATACAAATTGACTAGCGCCATATACATCGACAACATAGCCTTCATGGTTACCATAGACGAGGATACTGAGAATGTCGATACCAGGGTGCACAGCCTACCGAGCGACCCGTTCATCATCGGCATGATCTTGGTAGACGTAGCCAGGACTTACGCCAAGTGTTTCCAGGAACGAGACGATACCGATATAGAAGAAGAATACCTCAAGCGAATCCGCGAGGGGTTTGAAGCAGAGTGGGATACGCCCACTACCGAGATATCAATGAGAGAGGAAGTACTATGAACACCATCACACTAACCGTACAAGCAATAACCCGCAACGAGAGCCTGGTACTGAAGAAGTTTGGACTCAGAACCTTTGCTGAGTTGGACAGAACCGGGAAGCCTTGCGCTTTCTTCGGTGAGGTTCATGCCAGTTCCCTCAATGACGTGCCCAGGAAGCCGCTGATCACCAGGAAGAGAACGCGAGCATCCATCTCTGGCAACCGTCTGCTGAGGTCTGTCCAGAAGAGTAAGCGAATCGAGATACAACGAAAGGGATGTCAACTCGATAGGGTGGCTGCATACTGTCATACCCGTTTGAAAGGTGAACCTATCGCTCGAGACGTATTGGAAGCGGGCATAATGAAAGACCTGGGCCTCAAGTCTAACCAAGCCAGGCCTGCAGTCAGCGATCTGCTAGACTCCAACCGATACAATCAGCTCCAGGCGGCAGACTGATGGCAAAACAGCGTATGATAGCAGGGTTCGCACTTCAACAGGTAGGAGTGATTACGCCAAATGAACCCATCACGTGTACCGCTACCATCCCGCAGAACGCCATTGAGAGGCATCTCGATATTGACGCCAAGGGAAACTTCGTGTTGTTCTGCGAGGTATGGTCGCACCCTGAAGGAACCAAGGTGAACCACCGAGAGGTGGCATACGTGATCGCAATGACCGGGAAGGTCCTGCCGCCAGGTGCATGGGATTATCACAGCACCGTTATGGCAGGGCCTGCCGTGTTCCACGTCTTTAGCAAAAGCAAACTGGAGATAGTCGCATGAGTAAATGGACGCACAGTCAATGTGAGCGCTGTTGGAACGAGGCCCACCTGTTAATGAATCCCATTGTTAAGCGGGATGACGGGGAGAAAGAGACGTGTTGCTTCTGCAATAAGGAGCACACCTCCGGCATCTACGTCAGGTTCGACTACAAGAAACTAATGTGTAAAGGCTTACACGAGGAGAGAGAAGTGATCAGCGATATGCTTGTAACAACCGAGAATGAACCCGATACCGAGCGAATGCGAGTCATCATCGGCAGCCCAATGAACCGACTTGTCGATGGATTCATCGCCAGGACAGAGGGCACCAAACTCGATGACATCCTCAATAGCAAGATGGAGTACCAGGAAAAGATTGACGCCATCAAGAAAATAGTCGATGAGTCAAACACTTTCGAGGAGGCAACGTATGGGCATGACAAATCGAAAGCTGGCGCCTAAGCCACCGTACCCGGATTGGGATGACCCCAAGTGTAAGAAGGGAGACTTCCACGGCCTGGTCTGGTATCCTACCGTGGGCCTGAAGTTCGTGGAGCGCCAGGTAGAAGAACCGACTGCGCACCCCAACGTCGGCAGGCTGACATCCAGGAGGATACTGCAACAGCAGTGGGAGACGCGCATCGTGAACAACGCCAGGCATTCCACACAGATCATCAATCCTTATTATACGCAGTGGAGGGACATCCCGCTTGAAACAGAAGAGATGGAAAAACGGTAAGCTGAAAACCAGGCGGTTGCCTGAACTTACTCGAGTCACGAGAGAGGCACACTTGCAACGTCTTGCAAGATTCAACGCTGTCCGCTATCGGGTTTGGTGTGGCCGTTTGGGGTGATCAAAAATTGATCAATCCGGGACACCGCGCCACACGGCGCTTTCGGACCAAGACTTTCACATGAAACCACCCATAACTCATTGATTATAAAGCACATTTCGGAGGTTGATTATGTTAAATCGGCAGCTATCGACTGGCGAGGCCTTATATAATAGGGGTTCGATCAGCGCATCCGAGGAACCGGCATGACCCGAAAGCAACGCACCATCTCCGAGTACTGCTCGGCTAACCCTGCTCCAACTCGACATCGGAAGGCAGGCGAGAAGACAGCAGTTCGAAGGAACCCGCTCTCAGGTGGCTGGGCTTGGAAGCCTGACGACAAAACCGCGAAGGCATTGAAGCGAGGAACGCGCAAAATTCGCAAGGCCAAGGAAGCGGAACATCAACGGATAATGGAGAAAGCTAAAATGGCTACCACATCCAAACGTAAAAGCAGTAAGAAGGTATCGAAGAAAACGTCAGCCAAGAAGGTGGCGGCAAAAGCAAACGGTATGATCCCGTTGAAGCGCATCTGCCAACAGTTGAAACTCGACCCGAAGATGGCGAGACGGAAGCTGCGAGCGGAAGGCGTTAAGGGCCACGACTCGAAGAGCCGATGGGAATTCACCGCTGCCCAAGCCAAACGGGCCAAGGCTGTACTACAGGCCTAGGCGACAACAGCAGGGGAGGCGCTTCGGCGCCTCGTCCTGCAATCACAGGAGCGCAGAACCTATGACTAACCGAGAATCAAAACAGGGATGGCTGGCAATTCAGCCAACAGGGAAGGTGCAATTCACCAGCACTCACCGTGGACCCAAGGCCCGAGCGACAGACGAGACTGACACCTCGTCTTACCTTGGCGATCATTGCAAACTGACAGAGGCAGGTGAAAAGATATTCTGCTTGCCTATCAATTGGGGGCAAGTCTAATGGACCATCAGAAAATCCTCAGACGGGTTCAGAAGATGCTGAACCTGGCCAACAACGATGGGGCTACCGAAGGCGAACGTGACAACGCCTTGCGGATGGCTCACGCCACTCTGGCGAAGCACAACCTAGATATGGCGGACTTGGATACCGCGAAGCGAGAAGCGACAGCTGGCGAGGAACGTGTCGAGAACACGACTCAGTTCTACGGTAGGCCCTGGGCTCGGAATGTCTGCAGCTCGGTGGCATCGCTGTTCTTCTGTTCCTATATCTATACGTCAGCCAAGAAAGCTACGATGGTCAGGCATTACTTCATTGGCCGCAGGTCCAACGCTATGACAGCTGCGTTGATAGCCGAGTTCGTAGTCAAGTCGATAATGAAGGAGGGCAACCGACAGAAGCGAACGGAGATGCAGGGCAATCCCTGGCTGCGGACATTCTGTTGGGGCGCTGCGACTCGGATACAGGATCGAGTCAGACAGATTAAGGAAGCCGCTGAGAAGCCCGAGGCAGCAGAACCAGGGACTGCCCTAGTCCTGGCTAACGTGTACCAGCTGGAGCGTACAGCGAACGCTCAGTGGATGACGAAGCATTACCCCAAACTCCGTCCAGGACGTGGCGGAAAAGGTCACCAAGGTGGTGACGCATATGGACGAGGCCAGATGTATGGAAGCTCAGTCTCGCTCAACGCGCAACTCAAATAGGAGCGCACCAATGGCAACAACTCACGGAAACAATGTGAAAGTAACGCAGACCAAAGCGAAGATCACCATCGAGATTGACGCTACCAAGGAACACGGTCTGTCCAAGTCTGGCAAGACTATTTCGATAGCATCCACACGTGGCAACATTAAGTTGGATAACGGATTGGTCTTGGGACTCAACTGCTACAAGTACCCGGAGGACTAAGTATGAAAGTCCAGGAACTCATCGAGGTACTGGGTCAGCTTGCACCGGACATGGAAGTCCGGGTAGGTGACCAGATCGAGCTAGGTCCATACTCGCATGACAGAGTCGGTGGGGTCTGGACTAGTAGGCCGAACAATGCGGGTGACATTCAGTACGTCATCCTCTGCGCGGAAGACACCAACTGGCAGGATGAATTTGAAGGCGAGATAAAGTCTGACGATGAACTGCCACTGGTCTGGATGCCACCCGCACCCATCCCTGGTGAAATGAAAGGACCTGCAGGGATTGTTTTGGGAGACGCTGATGAGTAAGCGAGTCAGCAATAAGCGAGGTCAACCCGCTGGTGCCCGATCATACACCACGGGCTATCGGGGCAGGGATAAAGCCTACCATTCCCGTCAGCGGTCCCTAGCGGAGGCCAGGGAGCTTAACCCGGAGCCGACACCCGTCCGCACCCCGTCCAGGCGAATCAGCGTCTGGGCTCGTCTAAGGCGGGCTGTCAGGCAGTGGTGGCGCGGGCTGTGGCCCGCCTGACCCGATACCGGGAAACGGAGAAGGCCCGCCTCGTGCGGGCTTTTTCTTGTGTGTTCTAGACGCAGTGACAAAACTTCTCCTTGCAATGTTACATCAAGGTGTAACAAAGATGCAAAGAGATAGCTAAAGGTTTATGAAGGTGTCCAGGAGAATCGAGTTGGAATACAAACTTGGAATCTGGTATAATGAACGTACCGAAACGGGAAACCGCGACGGCAATTGTTCATTAACAAACTGGAGATACACCGATGGATACTCATACCAATGAGATAGAACGGCAGGTGCGTGAACTGACCAAAAAAGAAGGCTCGTGTTGGATAGGAATTTTCAATCAGGAAGATGAACAGGTCCACGAGCATAGGTTCACTGCCGAGTCAACAGCAGTACAACCGTTCGATGAGTTCGAAGAACGGGCATCCAAGATCATCGACAATATGGAACATCTCGGTGGTGAAGCGCTCAACGCAGTAATCGAAGTACACCTGAACGAGGAGGACGTAGACGGCCTCAGGGAGATGCACGACGAACTGCTCGCATGGGTTACGACGCAGTATGGTGGGGATGATTCAATGATCGAACTGCCGTACAAAATCTAACCAGGAACAACGAAGGCTCAGCTAACGCTGGGCTTTCTTGTGTGGTTACCGTTTAGCCCAGTATACCACCGTGCCATCGTCCTGTTCTGATGATCCAATCAACCCGATCTGCAACAGCTGTTCAACGATGTCCTCGATCTCGCGTGAATTCAGTGAACGACATTTCGCAGTCAGTACTGATTTGGGAACGAGTCCCTTCTGCAACATCGCTTTCTGACTGGCTCGAGTTCGCTTGTTGATCAGCGCCTTCGGACTGCGTATGATTCCCTCGATCTTCTTCGAGTGGATTTCACGGAAGCCGCCAGTCGACAGGTCTTCGATGCGGAGCATCCATGATTCGATGGACCAGGTTATAAGCCGGAGTGCCCACGAGGCGATCTCAGGCGTGATACGAGGCCGCTTCGGGTTGATCCCTACCGCCGCTATCCCGGACACCAGCAGGGCATTCTGGTTCGCTCGTCCCCATATGTCGTTGACCTCGCCTGTCTGGATGCGTTTGCGCGCAGCCTCAGCGAAGTCATCGAACATCGCAAATGATTCCACCCCACTGAATCGAATGATGGTGCGTCCCCTGCGTGGCTCGTGGGACTTCAACAGCTTCGCTGCTTTCTTAATCGCGGCAGGGAATATGTGCGTGCGCTGTTGATTGCGTCGAGGAACTTCGTCACCCGAGTCGAATAGGATAAAGCGATTCACAAATCCCGTAGCCATATCAGCAGCCGAGATTGCTTCGACTAATTGCGCAGGCTGAGCCGTAGCGAACAGCGTTAAGAACGGATTCTCCAGTGGTGGAATAGGATTCTTGCGACCAGGTGAACCAGGCACATGCTTCGTTGCGCGTCCATACAACGAGATGAGATGCGACAGAATCTGGAAGTCCTGGCTGCCGATAGACTTCGCTGTGCGTAGATGACGAGCCGCTTCATCCCACAGCCAGCAAACCATATTCGGAGGTTCAGCCAGTTCGTCCATAAGTGCGTGGTACGATTGGAAACCCTGGTACACGTAGTCACCGAGCTTCGCCTGCTGTGCGAACTCGTAGACCCGGTCGAGTGATGCACCCTTCCCTGCGGCAGTCGGCGCCAACAGCATGAAGTAAGGCTGCAGCGGCGTCTCCCAGTTGTCGACTTCGTAATGGTTACACGTCGCTAACGCAGTGCACATCAGCGCGGTTGCCAGATCGAACGGTGGCTGATCCAGGTACGTCTGCTTCGCTGACCATTTGACCAGGTCGCCAACTAAGCCTGGCACCTCGAGTAGTTTCTTGTCGAACTTCGGCATGCGTCCACCACCGAATGTCGGTAAGTCCTCGAGGCTGTCTGGTGTTGGTTCAATGAAGTCCTTCTGATCGAGCCACTGACGCATCAGCTGTAATTCTTTCGGCTTGATCCAGTCACGCAGAGTTTTCCATCCCGCTACTCGATGACCCTGCTTGTGATGTTCGATGGTATTCTCGATAGTCCGTATGCGTTGCTTTGGATCATCGTCCTTATCCTGGCAGGCGTACACGATAGCTTTAGCGAACCGTCGCACGTCCTCCGGCTTCCACTTGGACCACAGTAGGGCTCCAGTGAACGCATGGACGTAGTCATGGCGTGATCCGGCTTCCTCAGGGTAGTTCCGCATGAACAGCGCGCCAGCTGCGATCTCGTCTAGGTATCGAACCAACCGAATGCGAGGCAGCGGAGTGAACTGATCGTCATTCCAATCATCAACGATGTACCGCTCGTTGTCAGGATGGATAGATGGCGGCAGTACAGTCTGTGCTCCAGTCGAACGCAACTCTACAATCGCTCGCTTGTCTGCGTCCATCCATTTATGGGTCTTCGCACCTTTACACACATACAGGAAATGCGTTTCTGGCCGTGACTCACGACCGAATACCATCGTGGTGGGCAGGATGTACTCAGCCAGATCAGCTGCATCTTCATCGTCCAGATCGACATCAACAATCCATCCGCTGGGCCTTCCCCACAATCCACCGACGTTGTCACCTTGATTGAAGTGCTCGGGTATTGTCTGCGCTGTTACTCTTAACTTTTGCCACGAGTGACCTCGAGGTCTTTTTTGTTTGGGTTGTAGCGGTACTGGCTTGATCCCTAGACCTAACCATTGTAACGCTATCTTCTGACTGTCAACCCCGTTGGGTTTCCGCTGCATTAGGTTTCCTTCCACGTTTAACTTCTTTATTCTTAACTGCTTCATGCAATCGCTCGATGGCATCTACGTCCAGCAGAACCAGAGTTCCTACCTTATGGACAGGTATCTGCAGGATACGAAGCAGTCTGCTCATTCGCTGTTTCCTGATCCTTAACTTCTTCGCCCCATCGGCTAGGGTCAGGAAGGGAAACTTGGTTATAGGAATCACGTTATAGTCATCGTCACCATAACCTGGAGAATTTTTTGTTTTCAATTGTGGAACCTTCGATTTATAATAGATGGACCGCCTACTATAAACCACTTTGGTCGAAGAGAAAACTGGCGAGGAGAAAAAAGTTATGTTGATAATTTTGGAGGGCGCAGACGGCTCAGGTAAGACGTCTTTGGCCAACCGCATCAGAAAGGACGTTCAGGAGTATATGCTTTTCCTCAGATCGAACGGAGCTCCACATCACGTGGGGCAATTGGCTGACGTTATCGGATGGGTGGCAGCGATCCCTTATGTCATCCCTGTGATTCAGGATAGAAACCCTGTCATCTCCGAGTATATCTACGGGCCAATCATCCGTGGGAAGTGTATGCACGGTTTGGACTTCGAGCAGATGGAGCAGATGTTTCGCAAGTCGATGATCATCTATTGTCGGCCTAGTTACTCAGCCTTGGCTGCGGGGATGCGCCAGGAAGTACAGATGGAAGGCGTGGCTCTCAACCATAAGGAGATTGTCAGAGCGTATGACGAATTCATGGGACAACTCAGGGAGACAGACATACCCGTCAGAACTTACGATTTCACCGGACCTTCTGCTCTGATTCTAGATGCGGTCAGGTCCTTCATTCAAAGAGGGAAACAGTAATGAATACGAAGATGTTCAACTATTATCAGGATGAGGAAACTTACGACATCGCCTACATGCATAAGAAATTCGATATGACCTACAACCTGAAACCCCAGACCTTGACTAATGAAGTTCTGATGTCTCGAGCAGAGTTTATCCAGGAGGAAGTAGACGAATTGAAACAGGCTATTGAGCACAACGATTACCTGGAAATCATTGACGCCTTGGTTGACATCGTGGTAGTAGTCAAAGGTACTGCAGCTATGATGGGAATCAAGTGGAAGCTTCATTGGAAAGAAGTTCTCCGGGCGAACATGGATAAGGTTCGAGGTAAGAATGCCAAGCGGCCTGGTCTAGAAGAAGACTTAATCAAACCTCTCGGTTGGGCTGGACCTAGTCACAGTTACGTTCTGCACCACTACGACCGATGAGTTATTGGCCGCAGGGACTCATCAAGCAATGCATCGAACAGGAAGCTTTCCTATATTCTGGGGTGCGCAAGATCATTCAGGACTTAACGTGGAGCATCAATGAACTACCAGACCTTACTTACGCAGACTTGGGATATGGGTCCAACAAGTTTAAGCAACTTCATCGCAACTATATCAACGAGGAGGAGCTCGAAAGAGTTCGGACACTATTGGATAAGCGCGCAGGTCAATCTTTTACATCAGTTGCACTGTCACTTAGAGGAGCAAAAAAAGACTCTCGCTCGATGGGGCACTGTATGCAGACCCTCGTTGTATCTTGGAAGAAAGATTGCGAGACAGCTGAGTTCCAGTACCGTTCTACTGAGGTCATACAGAAGTTCGGAGCCGATCTTGTTTTTGCACGATACCTCTTTGATGAATTGGATATTGACCCCAGCATCATTAGGTTCAGATTTGCAAACGCCTATCTCTCGGGTGTATTCTTCCCGACTCTCTGCGCTCATTGGGACGCCATCGACTTCCTTGATTATCTCTGGGAGCACGACCAACGCTTATTCGCTGGTGGAACCCGCTTCTTTCTTCGATCTACTTACCGAGAAGACCAACACTTTCCTTTCTCACCAGAAAACGTGCAACATAAGTTTGCCTGGAAGAATCTCGACATGCCCAGAATTCGAGACTATTTAGAGAAGAAACATAAAAAGTATGGTAAACCGTTGCCCAAAATCCATTATAATAAGGATGAATATATCCCTAGGGCGAAGCGCAAGTGAATCACTATACAACATTTAGGCAAGCCATCAACCGTGTGGGGCATGACCTTAAGCTCCTGTCGTATGTAGTTGACGGCAAACGCTGGCAGTCTACTGACGTGTCCAATAGGCCTCAAGCGCTCATGCGTGAGGTATTCAATACCTCCTTTGCGGTGAGTCTTAATAGCGGAGACCATCGTGACTACCGTACTGACATCGGGCCCAATCTTCCTTGGGCAGATGATCACTTCATGGAACGAGTCGGAGGAGAACCCCTGAACCCTGGTGAACAGTGGAAGAGTTGGCCCTGGAGTAATAAGGCTGACAGCTTCCGTACAAATGAACAGTTCAGCCACACTTATATGGAACGGTACTGGCCACCCGTACTAAGCGGAGTCAGATACAGGTATGGAGACCTGTCTGATGTAATCGAACATCTCTTTCATGACCCGATGACCAGGCAGGCTTATTTGCCGGTATGGTACCCGGAGGATACAGGGGTTCACCATGGAGAACGAGTCCCCTGTACTCTGGGCTACCACTTCATAATGCGGATGGGGTATCTCCACTGCACGTACTATATAAGGTCTTGCGATTTTGTGAGACATTTCCGCGATGATCTGTATCTCTCAATGCGATTGCAGCTTTGGATGCTCGATCAGTTAAAGCGCCTAGTAGCCCTGGACGAAGATTATGATTGGGATTCAGTGAAGCCAGGTATGTTCATCTTCCACTGCGTGTCGATGCACTGCTTCGAGAATGATTACAAGGCTATATGCGAGGACTACTAGAATGAAGAAAAAGAAAGCAGCTCGGATTGTAAACAAACGAAAGCAGCAGGGAAAATCTCCCTTCTACGACTTATCAGGTAACCATAGAGTAGTCGCCAGGATTCAGCTTGATCGGAATCACGTTCTTCAAAAGGGAAAGAGACAACCAAGTTATCGAGCAGTAGTCGTAATGACAGCCCGGTATCTGGAGTTATTCAAAGACGATGAGCTGAGTTTTCATATCTGGAATGCGTCAGATCGAGAAGGATTTGATGGCGAGGTAAGAATTGCAACACGTGAAAGCTAAAGATATAACCTGGCATCAAGTAGTCTTTTGCGGAGGAGGAACCTGGTCGTGCGAAGAGTGGGAGTGTAATGAATATCCTGACCTTCGCTGTCGAGTTCATACGATGTATGGAGCCAGGACTCAGTTCTCACAGTTTATGTTACGAGGTGATCACGGTAAGAGGCACGCCTCGCTGAAGAAAGCCTACAGAGCTTTGATGAATAGGAAAGCAATAAGGATAGGAAATGTTAGTAAGAATAGACCGAGACGAACTTCTCGGAAACATCGCAAAGTTAGTCGCTCGTAGATCAACCTGTTTACGTTTGTCCGTTGGTGCAGTACTGGCCAGGGAAGGCCGCATAGTCTCGATGGGGTACAATGGTGCCCCTTCGGGACTTCCTCACTGCAACGAACAAACCTGTGGACCCGATACTCCCTGTGGTCGAACTGTCCATGCGGAAGCTAACACGATAGCCTTCGCAGCTAAGCAAGGAATTCAAACAGAGGGAGGTACGATCTACACAACACATAGTCCCTGCATCGACTGCGCTAAGCTATTGATCAACGCAGGGATCATGCGAGTGGTGTATTGGGAGAAGTATCGAGACCCGGCACCAATCAATTTACTAATGTCAGTAGGAGTGGGTTGCGAACAGTTCTAATGCCTAGCCTGAATCCAAACTGTAAGCGTTGTGGTCTGTGGGAAACTGCCGGCACGGTTTGCGTAGCCGGTGATGGCCCAAAAGACGCTGACCTGGTAGTCATTGGTGAAGCGCCAGGCAAAGCAGAAGCCAGGTATGGCAAACCATTCATGGGAGAATCAGGGAAGATTCTGCGCGCTGAGTTGGATAAGAATGGTCTCGAGTCGGTATACATTACCAACGTGGTTAAGTGTCGTCCTCCTGACAACCGAACACCGACGCCTGATGAGATACGAGCTTGCAAACCATACCTCGAGCGGGAACTAGAACGGATTGATCCTAAGTTCGTGATGACTGTTGGAGTTCCTGCTACCAAGGTAATGTTCCGAGGGAAGGCTAAGATCAATCAGTTTCATGGTGAGCTAATCGAAAGTGATAAGGTAGACTACATCGGTATGCCCACCTTTCATCCTGCATACACTATGCGTGATCCATCTAAACTACCAGGATTCCAGAATGATATTGCAAGACTTGCAAAGAAAGTACGTGGAGAGGCTGATCAGAAACCCCTTGCATGGAGCGTTGTTAGACGCGGGAACTTTGAATCGTTTATCAAGGAATTCATACTGGCCACTGAATTTGCTTTCGATCTTGAAACATCAGGGCTCTTCTCTTTCGATTCTGCAGGGTACATCACCGCCATTGGAATCGCTCTCCCAACGAGAACTTGGGTTATACCATGCAATATGCATCCCGACTTTGCGAGATTTGGAGTTGGCCCATGGAGACGGGGTGATGCACTAAGAAAATTAGTCCGACTGTTAGTCGAGATTCAGCATCACACCAAGAAGAAAGGGTACGCCTGGAATGGTAAGTTCGACAACCTCTGGCTCAGGAATCAGTTTGGTGTTAGCTTCAAGCTGCACTTCGATGGGATGCTCGCATCGCATACCCTCAACGAGAATACCGACAACGACTTGACTTCCAACTGTCGTGCTTTCCTGCACGTTTCTGAGTACGACATCCCGCTGAAGGAGAAGCAGGGCAAGACCGAATACCCGATGCGGAACTTCAAATACTGTGCCTCTGACGCTGGCTACACATTACAGTTGGTTAAGATATTCCAGAGGGAACTGAAGAAGTCCCTTCCACTTCGGCGCCTATTCTACCAGTTGATAATGCCTGCTGCTCGAGCACTGGAAGACATCGAGATGGAAGGACTGACTGTCGATCTCAAGGCGATGGAAGAGATTGGCCTGGAACTCCTGCAAGAGAAAGTCCAGATTGAGAAGAGACTGAATCAGATTCTAGGGAGGAAGATCAATTGGAACGCGCCAGCCCAAGTCGCCAAGGCTCTCTACGATGATCTAGGTTTACAATGTCAGGAATGGACAAAGAAGGACAATCCTTCAACGTCAGAGACTGCTCTGTTAGATTTGATAGGAACGCACGAGGCAGTTGATCTGCTAGTGCAGTACCGGGAACGAGCAAAGTTCATCAGTACCTACATCAATGGCTTTAAGAAATTCATGGTAGGAGATAAGCTTTATGTCAGTTACAAAATTCACGGTACAGTTACAGGACGGTACTCTTCTCGCATTCATTCTATACCCAGAGATGGCAAAATTAGAAATCTCGTTACCGCTCCTCGAGGCTGGAGATTTGTCCAAGGCGACCTCAGCCAGGCTGAACTCCGAATTGCAGCGGCTGCTAGCGGTGACCTCGAGCTTAGACGATGCTTCACCGAGAACATTGATGTCCATTGGCGAACGCTTATGTGGACTCTTACGTCAGCGGGCCTCGGAGAATATGTGCGGCATCTTCGAGAAACGGCAAGACACTTCTCCAAAGACAGACTTACCCTTACCGAAGCCGCCGACCTTGTAATAGAGATTGGTCACGAGGTATGTACTGACTTTTGGGGAGGATGGAAAGAAGGCAGGAAGAAGGCGAAGGCCATCAACTTCGGATTCATCTATGGGATGTACGAAAAGAAATTCATGCAAACAGCGAGAGTCAAATACCAATGGAACGCAACTTACGAAGAGGCACACAGAGCCCGAGAAGCTTACTTCAATCTCTATCCAGGGATTCCTCGATGGCATACCAGACAGAAGAAGCTTGCCAAGCTCAATGGTTATGTCAGGAGCCTCAGCGGTCGCTTGCGGAGATTGCCGGGCATCACAGCCCGAGACCAGAAGGTTCGTATGGAAGCTCAGCGGCAAGCTATCAATGCACCGATCCAGGGATTCATTGGAGATTACAAAGCGATGGTGATGGTCGAGGTACACGAGACTGTAGACCGCTCAAAGTTTCGAGTCGTCGGTGAACACCACGATGCAATCCTAGGGATGGTGAAGATAGGACACGAAGATGAAGTCCTACCGCAGGTTCTAAAGATTATGAGGAAGCCCAAGCTAATGAAGTCTTTTAAGATTAGGCTGGGTCTCCCGATGGAGGGAGAGTTAGAAGTAGGTCCCTGGGGCAAGGGAAAGAAATATCAAGAAAACAATCATTTACAATGAAGAAACAACAGGCGTAGAATCGAGAGCCCAGGAGAAAAACCAATGGCAACAGCAAGCTGGTCAGAGATCAACCTATATCGGAGGTGTCCGAAAGCACACGACTACCGATATAACCAACGGTTGCAAAGGAAGCGGCCTATTATTCCAATGCTCGTCGGGAAGATACTCCACGAGATGTTGGATGCTCATACCCTAGCCAAGCGCTTTGATAACATCAGCAAGGATGCGTGGGATGTTCTTGAGGAGTACGCTCAGCAGTACCGTAAGTTCTTTGATGAAGAGAAGGAAGAGCACGGAGATATCCCTGGTAACTGTGAACGTCTATTTCAATCCTACCTTCGTAGGTACAAAGACGATGACCTCGAGTACGAGGAGACAGAGGCCTTCATAGCTACTGATCTAACCAGTGACAAGAATAATCCAATCCGTTTCATCGGATATATCGACAAGGTAGCACTCGATGGATCAGGTAGACGCTGGCTCATGGATCACAAATTCCATAAGTCTATCCCAGACGCTGAGGGTCGCTTTCACGAACTTCAGTTGATCCTGTATATCTGGGCTTGGAACCGTTGGAATCCTGGCAAAGCTGCTGACGGTATCTGTTGGGACTACGTTCGCACGGCACCACCGACTGAACCTCAGGTACTGAAGAGCGGGGAACTATCCCAGAAGGCAAGTCTTCGTTGTGATCGTTCAACCTATGAAGCAGCTATCAAACGGGAACACCTTGATCCTAAACCTTACGCCAAGTTCCTCAAGCACCTAGAGAAGAACGATCTGATGTTCTTCGAGCGAGTATTCCTACCGGCGCCAAAGAAAGCTCAGATTGATATGGTAGTAGAGGACTTCCGAACAACTGCTGTTACCATTCAGCATATGAAGGGAATCGCACCTCGGTATATGAGTAAGTTCAACTGCCAGGGATGCGAATTCAAACAGGTTTGCGAGGCGGAGGTCAGAGGACTTGACGCCAACTTCGTAAGGAAAGCCCATTATCAACCACGGGAGAAATTCAGTGGCAAAAAAGAAAGTCAAAAGAAAGAAAGTAAGAACCGCACCAAGCGGAAGTAGGATTGGTAAGATGATTCATCCTGTGGGTGATATCTCCGAGAACCAGGTCATGCTTGTATATGGCAGATCAGGAACCGGAAAGACGCAGTTTGGGTCAACCTTCCCTCGTCCGATACTGTTCCTGGACATCAACGAGCGAGGCTTGGATACCATTCGCCAGGAGAAGCGGATTGATGTCTTGCGATGTAAGACCTGGGCAGACTTCGAAGATGCCTTCTGGTATCTCGAAGAGGGAACCGAGTACAAGACTATCGTCATTGATCAGGTAACCAATCTCCAGGATTTAGGAATGGGAGAAGTTCGAGAACGGGCTAAGAAATCTCAGTCTGAACTATTCACTCGAAAGAACTGGGGAGAATTGTCCGGTCTACTAAAGACTTCGCTCTCTAACTACCGAGGTCTGGTAGATCAGTATAACATCTGTCTCATCGCTCATGAGCGAATCTTCGGTGGTAGTGAAGAGGAAGATGAAGCCTTGGAACCGTCAGTAGGAGCCAGGGTTATGCCGAGTGTAGGATCATTCCTTGATGGAGCAGTGGATGCTATTGGTTCGACTTACATTAAGGAATCATTCTCAGGGAAGGGAAGCAAGAAAGAAAGGCACGTGGACTACTGTATGCGCATCGGTCCTCACGCCTTCTATTCAACCAAGGTGCGCAGACCAGTCGAAGCAGGTCCACTTCCTGATTTTGTTGTTAATCCAACATTCACCAAGATCATCAACCTAATCACCGGGAAGATAACGGCTGCCAAAAAGAAAGTAACTAAGAAAAGGAAGAGGAGAAAGTAAATGGCAAGATCAAAGAAGAAACGCAGCAGCCGGAAGAAGAAGAACACAGTCAGTGTCGACTTTGAAGGCGTCGAGTCCGGTGGTGGGAAACCCGTGCCGGATGGAAACTATACTGCAGCTATGAGTAGCATCGAAGAGAAGGAAGGCGAGACCAGTGGTGAACCGTATCTGTCCTGTCGCTGGAAGATCGTAGGTGGCAAGTCTGATGGTGCCACCGTGTTCGATAACATCTCGCTGCAACCTCAGTCTCTGTGGCGCTTCCGCACTATCCTGGAATGCCTCGGTCTCGACATCGAAGAAGGCGAGATGGACATCGACATAGATGAGCTGGTCGGTGAGGAATGCGGAGTTGAAGTTACCAACGAGGAATGGGAAGGCAAGGACAAGCCTCGCATTACCGGCTTCATGGACTTAGCTGCTGAAGAGGAAGAAGAAGAAGGCGAAGAAGAAGAAGACGAAGAAGAAGAGGAAGATGAGGAGGAAGAGGAAACTCCGAAAAAGAAAAAGAGATCTTCCCGAGCCAAGAAGATTCGCGAGGGTTCTAAGGTTACATTCGAAGACGAGGAGGGCGACAAGGTCAAAGGTGTCGTCACCGAGATAGAGGATGAAACTGCCTACGTCGAAGATTCGGCAGGAGATACCTGGGAGGTTGAATTGTCTGAACTGAAGGCTGCATGAGCCTAAAGACAACTCTCAGGGGTTACCAACGTGAAGCCGTTAGAAGAGCACTCAACCACAGCGGCTTCGCGTTTTTTCCCGAGCAACGCACAGGGAAGTGCCTCTGCTCGATTGCGGTGATAGATGAACTTAAACCTGATATTGTTCTCATTATCTGTCCGAAGAAAGCATTGCGTGTTTGGTCCGATGAATTGGCCAAGCACCTTGAGATGGACTGGGATTGCTATGTTCGTTACGTTAACTTTGAAGCTTCCGCGCATCCCAAGGTGGATCGTCGCAGGTATTATCGCCTGGCCAAAAAATGGCAACGGCAAGACCGTACCATTATGGTCATCTGCGATGAGGCTCATCGTATTAAGAAACGTGGCGCTGTCCAATCTCGTTTTGTACGAACGCTGGGGAAACGAGCGACCTATAGGCTTGCTCTTACCGGAACCCCTATTGCTCAGGGTCACAAGGATGCCTGGGCTATCTTCAACTTCGTTGAGCCCAGTGCCTTTGGCAAATGGGAAGACTTCCAAGATCAGTTTCTTAAGCTCGAGAGATTCATCAACCGTCAAAAAGGAATCGAGTACACAAAGATAGTAGGTGTCAAGAATGAAGAAGAGTTCCTCAGAATTTTCCATGAATATTCCTATCGAATCACGTTGGCCGAGGCCAAGCGTAGTGAAGGCGGCACAGCAGCACGCATTGCTTCTAGAAAAGTTATGTTCGATCTCAAGCCTTCATCGTGGAGTCGATACCGGGAACTTGAAGAAGACCTCGAGACAATCGTGAACGGTGAGACAATCAGTACTCCCCTGGTCCTGACGTTGGGAATGAAACTCCAGCAGATCGCGGGAGGATACCTGATCCAGGACACCAGGACACCAGGACAGCGCAAGAAGAAGCGACAAATACATACGGTAGGGGGCGAGAAACTTGCGAAGCTCTCGTGGCTCCTGAAGCGGCCTAAGCTGCAAGATCGTCGCCTGGTTATCTGCTGCCGATTCAAACACGAGATTACCCGTATAGGGGAACTCCTGGAGAAGAAGGGATACTCATGGAAGATCATAGCAGGAAAGCATCCCTATGATGGGGAGTTTAATGTCGATGTGATTATACTTCAGGTTCAGGGAGCTGAGGCCATCGACTTATCTATGTCAAACACTTATATTCTGTACTCTTGGAATCACAGCCTTATCAACTTCGAGCAAGCAAGATTCCGAGTACAGTCTTTCGACACCGAGCAAGTGAATTACTATTTCCTCATTGCGAGAGATACCGTTGATGAGGATTTGTTTGAAGTAGTAGTAAGGAAGAAAGATCTTGCATCATTGATCTGCGATAGGTACCGCCATGAAAAACATTAAGAAGAAAGTCGATGCCATACGGGAGGAACTGAAAGAACCAATCCCCGAGCATCAGTCCACAACGAAGGAGAAGAAGAAGATGGCTACGAAAAAGAAAGGCCGAAAGGCAAGCAAGAAGAAAAGCAAGAAAGTTACCAAGAAAGTTACCAAGAAAGTCAGCAGGAAGAAAGGCGCGAAGAAGAAAGCTAAGGCAGTCGACGGTACCACTCTGGCTGAACTGGCTAAGGAAGCTGGAGTCTCGGGTCAGAAGGCGCGTCAGAAACTGCGTGCTGCTGGTGTCGAGCGAGAGAAAGGCAGTCGCTGGGTCTTTACCAGTAAGTCAGAACTTAAGACTGCACGGAAAGCGCTCGGTCTGTGAGCGAAGCGAACCTATGGGAGTGGCTACGAGATGTAGCCCTCCCTTTAGGCCAATACTCCCGGATTGAGACAGGGGACACCTCTCCCGGTTTTCCTGATGTGCATTCGCAACTTGGTCCGGGAGTATCTCCTACGTTAGAATTGAAGTTCGCTAAACATCCTGATGCCAGGATTCCCTTCACTAAGAAACATGGGATGCGGCGGTCTCAAATCAAATGGATCAGGGAGAATCTCCGCAACGGTGGCATCGTCTGGATCATCGCAGAAGTAACGCCTCACATTTACATCATCGGTGGACATCATGCTGATGAGATCAACGGAGCAACACACGAACAACTCAACGATCTAGCTGAACACATCATCTACAAAAAGGCGCCAGAGACTGCAGCTAAAATCTTGGACAAACTACTGAAGGAAGAATAATGGAAGAGCCTCAAGCAAGAGCCTGTACTTATCACGATCAACAACGACGATTGCGATGCACTGAGTGTGGAGTCGCAGTTGACTTATGTAAGTGTCGGAACCTCGAAGAGAACGCACACAGTCGGTTATGGAGTGATGATGGCAAAATGCTCCGAGCTGTTCGAGGCGAGATGGGACAACATCGGGAAGCTTTTCCCAACACTCACTATCTAATGGCTGGCCTGGTCGAAGCTGTTGGTGACTTAATGAAGTCTCTTATCCAGCAACAGGTAGGAAACAAACAACCAGCTGAAGTCTATCACGAGTCAATCAAGGTTGCCGCCATCGCAGTCAGGATGGGGACTGAAGGGGACTCGGATTTCCCCTATGAACCCTACGCCATATTCGGAGAAGAAAGCAGTTCCATTTGAGAATTACTTCTTTTATAATATGGATATGCCGAAAATGACCGGGAGGGGACAATGGAAGCGACAGTGCGATGCATACCCACACAGATTGCTCGAGTGGACAACCGTGAAATTGCAACAGGAGGTAAACCAGCCTTATGCTTCAGGGGTAAGACTTACGCATTAGGAATCATCAACGATGAGGATATGATCTGTACCATGACCCTGAGTCTGATGGATCACGATAAGTCCCCTCTGGTTATGTACGGGGTGGAAGAATATCCCGTCACCAAGTTCATCAGTCACATGGAACGGATCATGCAGGAGAAGCCTATCAGCGAGGAGGCCCTGGCACTGATTCGCGCCTGGCCTAACAACCCTGAGGACTTCGGTGATAAATCCATACCCGATTCTCCGCAGGCTCCTCGGAAGCCAACCAAAAAGAAAGGTCCCAATATCATCGCGGTCATCTCAACTGAACTGAAGGTAACCTCAACCAAGATCAGGAAGTTCCTACGGACTAAGGGATTCTCTGCTCCCTACGGAGATGAGACGAAGATCAGGAAGGCACTGAAGAATTACAAGCCTTGAATTGGACCAGGCTTCCGACGACTGCGAAGCTTCCAAGCTTCTTCAAGGAACTCATCGACGCTTAAGTCTAATGCCTCTGCTTCTGCTGCTATCCATTTCTGGGCTCCTGGGTCCAAGTCGCCAGACCACCGAGGAAGATCACGAGCGCCCTCCTCAGTAAGAGCAGCCACTCCTTCCCGTCTCTTGGCCGTACCCTCAGGATCAACCTTTTCCATGGTTTCATCGAACTGCTGCATGAGTCTTTCCCAAAGCTGTTCTGTTTCTCGAGGAGTATATCGGTCTCCCCTACCTGATGGCTCAGATAGAAGGCGCATTCGTTTTCCTAACCTTTCAGCTCCAGGAATCTTCTCGATCTCACGAGCGATGTATTCATAATCAGGATCACTTCCCTCAGTCAGTTCCCGTCGAGCTCTACGAAGTGCCGTTATGGCTTTTGATACCTTACCACCTACTGCGAAATTACCGAATGGATTTGGTGGACCTGCTTTGGGTGGCCAGGTGTTGAACTCGACTTCTTCAATCGCGTCCATCGCATCCTCAACGTAGTTGTCATAAAGAAATTGCAGCTCGTTACCATCCTCATCAACGACTTTCACAGCGGTGAGATTCTCATTCCCTGGGTCTGGGACTGTCTCGATGTCCTTGAAACTTTTCTCGGTATACTCAGAGATGTCGGCTAGAATTTTCTTCTGCATCCCCGTGAGAGTCTTAAGAATTCGTCCACCTCCGGCATACTCAACAAGACCACCTTTCTTTTTGACTGGCTTCGGTTTGGGCATCTCAGAAACGATCTCTGCATCGAAAACACCGGGGTAGTATTCACGAGTATTGAACCACTCACCCTCTTCGATGTTTGGATCTTCAACAACAATCTTACCACCTGATTGTCCACCCTCTTCTATATCTCGAGGACGTGAGATGTGTCGGAAGATAAGCTCTTCCCCGTCGCTTGCTATGAGTGTATCGCCTGGATTGACTATGCGACCTTTGTTGTCAATCAGACGTTGGATTTTTTTGCTACTTTACCTCCACCTGCAAATCTCATCCCTGCGCCCCTGCGCCCCATCATCTGATTCAGCCGCCCACCGTACTGCTGCGAAGCGTTACCAGCTGTGCGCAGCAGGGGATTCTGTCCTCCGGGTCCAGGTATCCGACCCCTAAAGCCGCCTGCTCCCCCTCCGAGCTGCTGAGGGCCTCTGGCGCCACCTCCGAAGCCGCCAGCTCGCCCGAAACGCGCAAGGCCGCCCTGCTGGGGTCGTCTTCCCATAAAACCGCCTCCAGGCGGCTGCCCTGGCCTGGCGCCTCCTCCTGGCTGAGCAGCGCCCTGTTGTTGCTGCATCTGACGCATCATTGCAGCTAAGCCACCACCTTGAGGCTGACCTCCTCCCGGTTGTGCACCACCAGGCTGTCCTTGCTGCTGCTGAACCATTTGCCGGAGTCTACTCATGAATCCTCCACCTCCTGGTGGCGCTCCTGGTTGGTTGATACCAACTTCTCCCGGTGGAGCGCCTCCACCACCTCCACCTTGCCAGTTGAATCCGCCACGTCCTTGTGTATCCATCATACCTCCACCACCACCTGGACCACCAGGCCCATAGATTGGATTCTGAAGATTCCCTCCTATTGCACCGGGAGGAACCATCTGTCCAGACGCCATGCCACCACCAGGTGGTTGACCAGGAAATGATGGTGGCACCTGCATTCCCGGACCTTTACCCGGAGGCGGTGCAGGTCGTCTTCCCATCATTCCACCAGGTCGAGGCTTCCCTCTACCAAAGCGACCTCTGGCCATCTGTGCTAAGCCTCCCATACGTCCACCATACTGCATCTTCTTTCTCCTCGGATAATCTGCGCCATGAAACTCACGGGCAACTGATTGCTTGATTCCTGCTCGCTTAGCAAAATCTGGATTGTTCGCAGCGGCAGCCATAAACCGTTTCTGTTTTCCTGATGTGCTAGGCATAGTCTTTACCTTCTATAAAATTTGTGATAAGAGTCTTCGGGTTGATCTTTGAAAACTCTTCGATTAAGAACATCTCGGATTTTTTGGCCTTCATTGTAACGCTGTCCCTTCTTAAAAGTCTCCAGACCTTTCCAAGTCCTTCCTCCAAAATGATCGAGCACAGCTTGACGCCTGGCTTTAGTAGGCTTCTTCAGGAATTCATCGAGAAGATGATCGCCTGCCTCCCAAACCTTATCAGCCGGAGTAAACTCAATTTCTGGCTTCTTTATCTCAGGGTGACCTATACGGTCTGCTAAATCATTAAGTTCTCGAATAGCCGTATTGTCAGCTTCATCAGCTGCGTAATATAACTGCTCGTCAATGATATCAGCGTACTCAGCCAGTTCTTCCTTACTGATAGGAGTATCGGGATCGAGTTCATGAACTCGTTTCAGTTTACCCATACTCTCGCCTGTCGCAATAACATCGTCAACGTTGAGTCGATCCTCATAAAGGTTGTCATCCATGCCCTCAAACCATTTCTCAACTTCTTTGTGCATTCGCTTCAGTCCTGCCTCACCCAGGATACTTCTCTTGGTGGGAAGAACAGCTGCTTTACCCGCGCCTCCAGACAATGCCTCCTCAAGCTGTTTCATCTCGGCTGCCGCTTCTGCTATTCCCTTCTTCGCACCTACCTTACCAGCACCTAGCCCACCAGCACCTGCTGCAGCTGCAGCTGATCCCATCCCGGTTAGCACCTCTCGCCTTGTGAGTCCGCGAATCCTTCCTCCACCTGCGAATTGATCCTTAAACTTCCCTTCTTCATCAAACCAATCAGGATGTCTTCTGCGCATAGCATCGTCAGTAGTCTCTACTCCCTCCCCGAAGACTTCTTTCAATTTCTCGAGAGAATCTTTGGTTCCTCCGACGTGCCATTCATCCATCTCCTCGAGATAGTCTAGATGTATAT
>SDBT01001953.1_pt1 | contig 37015 bp, 31 predicted proteins | sample 2277101 | NCBI WGS metagenome assembly SDBT01 (sample SAMN10404973, study PRJNA504765) | marine sediment metagenome | isolation source: marine sediment core GS10_PC15, 103 cmbsf | place: Arctic Ocean: Southern Knipovich Ridge | collected 2010 | reverse complement strand
TCATCATAAAAAATCGGATTTAAACCATTGCCTAAGGGGGCAACGAGCCAGACCCAACCCTCATCTGCTCCTTTGGGAGCAGTAATGGTGCCAAAATCAACCTCGACCCAATCAGCATCGGTAACAGGACTGTCTACAAAGTCGAAGGCTGCCTCCCCATCGATCATCAACCAAGTACCTGCAGCAACCATCCAATCGACATGAATCCTAGCTAAATTTGCCTGACCTTCGACATCATTTTTAGCCCATACAGTAAAGGTGTAATCTTTGCCTTCCTTCACACTTATAAGCTGCCCAAGATATGCAGCAGTGACATAGGATGTGCCTAGTACGAGCCAGTTATACATCTTCATGTACTTGCTGCCTGAGTGGGCCTCGGCAGCACTACTGACCCAGGTATGGATATGACCGTGAGTTGTGTAATAATTTTCCCAGTGATCAGGTGAGAAAGTGGGATCAAAAACACCATCCTCAAAACTCGGGTTGAGCAGCATTTCCGCTTGAGCGGCTCCGGCCACCAAGGCGATGGCCAACAACATTAACAACAATTTAGTTTTCATCTTACGTCTCCTTAAAAAAAGTTAATAAAATATTATGTTACAGGGTAATCACCCTACATTATTTAAAATACGATATTTGCCTTTCGCCACACCGGCGCCGAAAAATCTTGAAAACGATTTGTAGAAAAGAAGGGTTGCTGGGTGCGATGCTAGCCGATTGTGAAGTGCGCAAACCCGGACAGTACCGGCTGTCTGCAAAAGGCAGGGCCAATCCAGCCGAAAATTCCTCCAAAACGCGATGTTTAGTGATTCTCTTCAGAACTCTACTCCATCACTTATTCCAAGAACCGAGTATAGAGTATTACCGCTTCACTGTCAAGGAAAAAATCTCTATAATCCGCCCCTTTTTGTTTTTTTTTTGGGGGGGGGTAAATACTTGACATACAATCACTTACAGCGATTCTGCCCGCCTGAAATTCTTAAAAAACGCTCCCCGGATTCCGCTTAAAAGCCGTAGACCGGTCTTAGCTGCTCGGAGGTAGGCAGTGTGCTATAATATTCGCCTGCGGTTCCGACCCAGCCGACACCTCGTCTTCGCAGCCTCACCAGAATAACGGAGTCGTTGCTGTTTGTAACTTTGACAATGCGAGTGTTCATTTCCTGGCGCATATTCCGCATTTGTGTGTTCGATTTCTCTCTCTCGCTTTCATTGCCCAAAATGTAACCGGCACCGGCCCCGACGGCTGCGCCGATTAGGGTGGCTTCTGTGTCTCCGCCTGCCAACTGGCCTATGCCGGCACCTGCCAGCGAACCAATGGCACCGCCTGTCATTGCATCATTTTGGCATCCGCTGATAAATACCACACCGGAGGCCGCTAAAACCATCGCCATTATTATCTGTACCAATTGCTTAATCATTTTACACCTCCTGTTCGTTTAAAGTAATTCATTGTCCACATACTTCCTGCGGCATGAGGTTGCACTCAAGCCAGTTAGCAGTTAGTAGGGCAAAATCCGTAAAGTCAACCATGCAATCTCCATTGGCATCTCCTTCTATGGAAGCTAAACATTGCGCAAACTCCGGACCATCGAGTATTACGGCATATATATTCCAGTATCCACTGCGGTTGTCCTGCCATACCAGAACATTGCCGTTTATAGCCGGATTGGTCTGGTCATATTCGTTATCGGTAATCAGAAATTCCCTGCCGGTGGTAAGGTTATAGCCAAAGATATCCCAATTGCCGTTTCTCTCGTCCTGCCAGACAACAATATGTCCGTTAATATCCGGCTTACTCTGCGAGGAAACTCGTGAACTGAGAGCAAACTCTACCGGCCTTGCAGGCTCGTGGATGCCAGCGGCAAAAATGTCAGAATCACCAAAAAAGTTATCGTCCCAAACCACCGTCGTTCCAAAAATAGCAGGGGCCAGCTGGTCAGCACTGAACCCGGCGATGAGAAAATGCTCGAGGTTGTTGAGGTCGGTGATATCGGTACCGTAACAATCAACATCGCCGGAGCTTGAATCCTGCCAGATAATAGTATCCTGGTAAATGGCTGGAGCCAGTTGGTCATCTTCAAAAGGCGTAACAGAAGTTTCAATGGGATTTTCCATGTCAGCGATATCCGCCGCGTAAATATCCCAATCGCCGAAGTAATTGTCTTCCCAGGTAACAATATTATCATAAATTGCCGGTTTCACCTGGTTCTCTTCGAAATCAGTGATGGCAAAAAAATCGGCTGGGCTGGTCAGGTCCACGCCATAAATATCCCAATCGCCCTCGGCAAAATCCTGCCAGACTACTGTGTTTGAATAAACTGCCGGAAAGGTCTGGTCATTAGTAAATGCGGCAACAGAAAAAACTGAAGGATTTTCAGGATTGCTGATATCGGCACCGTAGATGTCCCAATCACCCGAAACAAGCTGCTGCCAGACAATCGTCTCACCATAAACATCAGGGTTTTCCTGGTCCTCGGATGATGGGTAAACCGCAAATCCCTGCCAATTATCCGCAAATAGAACTGAAGAACAGAAAATTGAGATCATCGCGGCAAGAATCAATTTTTCTAAATCTTCCTTTGCCATTTTTCCATTCTCCGTAGCGTTTACTCGCCGACTTCATTTTCTGCCATGAGTTTTTCGGCAAGTTCAATGAGTAAAGCCGCAGCCGCGGCGTTTTTAGCATCCTGGCCCGCTTTTGTGAGCGGTTCAATAGATGCTTCGACCTCTCCTGTGCCGAGCAAATGATAACCGAGAAGAAGCTGCAAATCGGGGTTGTAGGGGCTAAGCTCGGCTTGTCCGGCAAGGATATCGATTTGTTTGAAAAGAACTTCCTCATCAGAATACAGGCCCCGTGGATAAAAAACGCCCAACTCCTCAGAGGTGGTTTTTTCTAAAGCCTTGCGTATTACCATGATGGCGTGCATATATCTGGCATCTGCAAAAAGGGCCTGGGCGTAAGCAAATGGAAGTATCATATCCTCCGGTGCAAATTCGGCGGCCTTGGCAAATTTATCAGCGGCTAAGGCATAGTCGCCGCTCTCAAACGCTTTTATACCTTCGTCAAAACAGATGTCGGCGTAAGTCTCAGCATCGGGCTCCTGCTGGTCTGCGAGTTTTTCTCGAACATCGGCAAATGTGGTGTGGTCAGCGACAGCGACACCGTCTATGCTTTGGTTGTATTGGCCGTCTGAACCGTCATCAACTCCATAATAGTTGTATGTATAGTAGTTGTTTGTGTCCCCTCCGACCTGCCTGGCGATTGGATTGTAGCCGTACCAGTTGTAAAAGTGGCTCGGATACCAGTGGTAACGGACATACCTGTACCCTGTCGGCCAGTAGCCTCCCAGAGAAACGAAGATGTATTTGCGGTGATAATAAGGGTACACATATCGGGGGATATAATACCCGCCGCAGAAATAGTGGATTCGAAAACGGTACCAAGGCTGGATAACCTGACGATGTAAGCGGTAGTGTCGGTCCCGGTAAACATGTTCGTAGTGATTGCTTCTGCCTCGCTGCTGCCTGTCTTCGTATATAATCGTGGTATTATGTCCCGAGCGACGGTTCCTTGGACTGCGCACGGACCTTTTAACAAGCACCGAAGAATGTTCATTGTTAAGGGCCTCTCGACTTGTCGTTGTATTTCTTATAAGTGGGCGTGATTCGGGCCGGCTGCCGGGCGTTCTATTGCTGGGACGGATTCTGGATGTTTTCGACTCACCGGGTTTTCTACCGGTGATCCTGATACTTCGCCCTGTGCGTGTCCTGCTGGCAATCGAGGCCTTTTGTGGTTCTCTTCGGGTTCTTGTTGCAATGTCACCTACTCTATTTCGGTTGCCCGTAACGATGGTGCTGCCAATTCGAGATGTCCTGGGCGTGTTTGTTCGACCACCCTGTGGTTTTTTTGGTTTTTCGTTCCTTATCGCAACAGCCGGTTTCGGCTTAATCAAAGGTTTCGCTATGCGCTCGGTTTTAACCGTGCCGATAATCCTTCTGGCCCTTTGTTTCGGTTTTTTCACTGGGGAAATAGCAGCGCTTCTTGAAGAGTTGCTTCCAGTGACTGCCGTCGGGGTCTTCTTTGGGCTCACGGTCCGGCCTGTTTTTGATTTCGGCGGTTTCGTAATAACAGCACGGCGCGATATAGTTGTTTTAGTGTGGCCAGTGTTTGGCCTTGTTATTTGTCTGCGTTTAGGTTGCGAAGGGGTTGTTATAGTTCGAGTCTTAATCTTCCTTGCCGGTTGGGGAGAACTTGGCCTTGGCTGGGATCTGACCTTCCTTGCCGGTGGGGGTGAACTTGGCCTTGGCTGGGATCTGACCTTCCTTGCCGGTGGGGGAGAACTTGGCCTTGGCTGGGATCTGACCTTCCTTGCCGGTGGGGGTGAGCTTGGCCTTGGCTGGGATCTGACCTTCCTTGCCGGTGGGGGTGAACTTGGCCTTGGCTGGGATCTGATCTTCCTTGCCGGTGGGGGAGAACTTGGCCTTGGCTGGGATTTGACCTTCCTTGCCGGTGGGGGTGAACTTGATCTTTGGCGTTGTGGGGCTGGGCGTCTTTGAACTTTTGGCGGGGAAGATTTTCGTTCTACTTTTTTGGTATTTGTTCGGCTTGAACTTTTGTCACGGTTTTTCGATTTAGACTTACTTGCTAATGCTGTTTCCGGCAAAAACAGTAACAATAATACAAAAATAACACCAATAACCTTAACTTTTTGTCCTTTATTCGATGTAAACATGATACACCTCTCCTTTCTTTATCCGTTCCTGACTATTAAGTTTTCAAAAAAGCCCGCGATTTTCTTTTAATCCTCTACATAAATAATACACCCGATCCCAAAAAAGTCAAGCACAATTAACATTTTTGTCTAATATTTTTTTCTTAGTAATGTTAAATTTTATAAACACCGCTCGTAAAGGGGTTTAAAGAGGGCTGCAATATACTTTTGCTTGCGATTTTGACAATTAAGCTTGCTTTTTTTTGCATCGATGTCATAATTAATATAACAGATACCGGGAAAACAGAAGCAACGGCTGGGCGACAAGAAAGGATGAAGGGATATAAAATGGCCCAAAAACCCAAAAACCCACTGGCACAAACGCTCGGGATAGTGTTTCAGAACATGCGCGACAAGACAGGCGGCACCTCCTCTTCGCAAATAGCATCTTTTTTGGGCCTGGCGGCTTCTCACTACCGAATGATAGAAGCAGGCTCGGCCATCCTGCAGCCGGCAAGGGCGGTTAAAGTTGTTCAGGCCTTTGAGACGATTGAGTTTATTCCATTGTGCCAGATACTGGTATCAATACAGGTACTCGATTCAGCAAAGCATTCAGTTAGCGATATGAAAACAACAGCGTCTCTCCTGATGGAGGCCAATCCGGCATTGTGTAAGGTTCTTGAAAAATTTGACGGGCTTTGGGAAATGATTGAAACCTGCCAAGCAAGTGTTGTTGCAAAAGAAATCGTCGCATTGGGAATCGAAAAGGAATTAGACACTTTTTTGACAACGGAACCGATAAGTTTTACGGTTGACGAAATAGATAACTTTATGACGCCGACATATCAACACCCGATATCCGGCCAGTTGTACGGCAAGATAGGCAACATTCTTCACGGAGTGGCGCCGTTCTACCTTGATACAGTATTGCAGCTTATCGATAACCTCAAGAATATCACGCCGCGGGTAACAGCGGGAGAGCTGGCCCGGTGGGAATCTTTGCATGAGAACAGGATCTCACATATAATCGGGATCATCCGCGAGCCGGAAATAATATTAGATGCCAGTACTTTCGATTATACCTATCTGTGGGAACAGAACTTTAAGAAGATATTAATAATTCATCGCAACAAACCGAAAGATCCTGTCGAAACCATAACACAAAAACTATACAGATGCATCAGAGAAAAGTATGAGTCAGAGCGAGTCAAATACGAACGCCAGTTAGAGACCTTTGATGAGATTGTCAATGAAAAGATCAAGATTAAGTTTGCCAAAAACAGTACCGCCCAGATTGACGAAATACTGATGTCGGAAGGTATGCGCATGAACAACCTTTGGGTCTATATTATGGTCAACGGCTATGTGGTACCCTTTATCGATAACGCAACCGTTGATTCGGACACGACGGACCTTTATGGTACAAGTATGGATTACGACGAAACATGCCATAAACTGGTTAATATAAGGAAACTGTGTAGTGATATCGGATTTAAATTCTAAAAAACTGGATTTGCCTTCAGTCAGTATAGCAAAGGTAATACCGAATATTTCCACGGATGAGTTGTTTTCATATAAAAAATGCTTTATCGGCATAAGTCTTGAAAATCCTGTTTTCGAAGGGGATTCGTTTTGTGCCATACTGCATTGGATCGTGGAAAAATTCGATCAGACCCTGGTGGTGGTCGGGGATTACCTGTGTCGATACAACGAGTTTATACTTAACGGATCCGATGAAGATATGGCGGCAAAGGCTTCCAGCGGTCTTGGTGATTCGTTCATATTGAAAACAGAACAGCTTTTTGAACGACTCCTAAAAAATCAAAAATATCCAAAAGAAAAAATTCGTCTTACAAGATGGCAATCACATTTAGAAACTGATGAGTATAAAAAATCAAAAACCATCCTGGATAATCTTTTCCTCTCAGATCCGGGATTCCGGGCGGCGGTGGAGAAGGATGCGTCAGGTTTTGTAAAAAGGCTGATGAAACGAAACAAAACTTTAGCGGTCTCCGGTGAAAAGGCGTTGAGACTTTCCTGTGAATATCTTCTGGAAGAAATAGGTGTTTTCAGTGCATTATCCGAACAGGGCTGGCAGGTGGAATTATATCCGGGCTCGGAGTTGGGGGTACTTGTATATATCGCACGCGGTAAATGTTTAAATGTGCCGCGTGGTCTTACCAAAAGGATTAGTGTGGAACTGAAGATCGCCCCGGACAGGTCGTCGCGATGATGAGTTCAATCGTTATAGCTTCATTATTACTGGTGCTGGTCGTTTATATGACCATCGGCATATTCGTGGGCCGCCGGACACGAAGCGTCGCTGACCTGTTTCCGCTGGTACTCAACAGGCAGGCCCGGGTTAACAGTTCATCTGAGTTTTCTTCCAGTACCGTAGCAACTACCATTTCATTAGCCACCGTTATAATGGCCTTTTTTGAATTGGCTCAGTATCTCGGGGTATGGCTGTTCTGGACGGTTCTCACGACTTCGGGGGGTTTGTTCTTAGTTCGGATATTCGCGAAAAAAATATGGGAAAGACTTTCTTCATACAGCTATCGGCCCAGCCTGCACCAGTTTTTAGGTAACGAATACAACTCCAGGATGCTTTCTTATGTTGGCGCGATCTGCACGAGTTTAGGATTTCTCGGCGCTTTCGCCGTTGAGCTAACGGTTGGGGCGAAATTTTTTGCGAGCCTGGTTCCCAATGTTTCAGGCTGGGCGGTAATTGCGGCATTGTCGGTTGTCGCATTTATTTACACAGCCGTTGGAGGTTTTCGCGCCGTAATCATCACAGACAGGATACAGATGTTTTCGATCTGGCTGCTGCTGTTTTTGCTGCTGATATTTTATATATACTACGTATCCACACATGGCGGGTGGTCGCAAAACTTTACCAAAATACCGCCTGGAACGCTCGATTTTTCATATAGGGAAGGGCTCGTATCTTTTCTGTTGGGCATTTTCGTGATCAATGTACCTTCTTTTATTTCAGATATGAGCATATGGCAGCGGATAGCCGGTGCACAGACAAATCAAACGGTAACCGGTGGTTTATGGAAAAGTGTCTTCAGTTCCGCGGCGACATGGGGCGGATTCGCACTGCTGGCATGCTTTGTCTTTATGATAATCGAACCGGTCAAGGGCACTAATCCGCTATTTACTCTTTTGAATGTTATCGGCGGTTCAAAGGGGATTTTGCCTGCCTTTGTTTTATGTGTGTCGGTCATAGGATTATACGGAGCAATGTTGTCAACGACATCGACCCAACTGATAGCGGTATCACACTCCCTCTATGAAGACATCTTTTCGCACTTCAGGAAGCGTTCTCTTACGGAAAGGCTTGAGTCAAAAAATGAATTACATATTTCCAGATGCATCCTTATTTTTGCCGCTATAATATCCACGATGCTGGTTCAATTATTATCAAACGCAGGTTTTTCCATAGCAGACCTGGTGTTTGCAATATACGGCGCGCAGCTTGGCCTTTTCCCTCTCGTGATACTGGCCTTGATGATAAAGCGGGACCGACTCAGGACATTATCTGTCTGGGCGGCGTTTGCGGTATCTGCCGGATTTATTACCGGGTGGGGTTGTGCGGCCTACGGCAGATTTATCGGGCAAACCAACCTGGTATTTCTGGCTCCCGTGGCCAGCCTTGTTGTTTCATCCTTATTTCTTGGTACTGGTTTTTTGGCTGGCCTGGTAAGAGAGTTTGGGAGACAAAAATGAACTGGACTTTAATAAAAGCGGTCCTCAAAGCCAGGCGAAAGGGCCTGCTCCATCTGGTACCTGCAACAGGGCCGACGTGCTTTACTTGCCTGGCGAGCGAGTGTGGGAAGTGCTGCGGGGTAATAGGTACGCCCGTAGTAACTGCAAAGGAGGCTGAAAAAATTAATCGCGAATGGCTTGTTAAAGATAAAAACGCAATGTTCATAAAGTCGAACAAATCCACATGCTGTCTGCTGAAAGACGGCCTGTGCTCAATCCACCCGGACAGGCCCAAAGGGTGCCGGGAATACCCGTGGTATAATATTGAAGGCAGCCTTTACTATGATGCGGGCTGTCCCGGCGTAAAGCACGACAGGGATGAACGGCCCGATGTCAACGACATACAACCGTTTGAAAACTTTTTCCCCGACATGCCTGAGTTCGTCTTCAGGCTGATCAGGAAGATCTGCGTGAAATAACATCAAACTCAAAACCACCGAGCCGATTGGCGGTTGCTGACTCTTATACGGAGGCTGGTATTGTATAGGGCCTGCGTCCCGTTCGTTTGATTATTTTATTTGCTTTTCGATTGCCTTTGAAGGTTTCGCTGCGACCGTCAAAGGTCAGCGTCTGGCCAACGCGGTATGACGCATTTGCCAGCAGGGGTAGAATTGACGACATGTATCCGGTTTCGATATCACACGTCAGATCGGAACGTCGGCCGGAACGAACCGCGGCAAAGAAATTGCCCATATGTCCGCCGCCGCCGGCACCAGAGAGATTCATCGGATCGGCCTCGACATCTTCGGATTCCGAACTCGGTCCCGGCTCATTCTTACGGCCGAAATAGGTTTTCCATATCCCGCCATTAACGTGCATCCAACCTTCGGTTCCCAAAAAGAGGTTGCCGATTTTAATTTTATCTTCGGCATTAGTATTCAATCCGCGAACTTCAAAGACCAATTGCTTACCGTCGGCATATTCAATGTTGGCCATCTGTGTATTGGCCGTCTGCTGATCAGAGGGCTTGCCGTAGTAACCGCCGGATGAGCTGACTTTAACGGGGTGTTCATTCTTGCCAAGCCCCCAGCGGGCGATGTCAAACTGGTGCGGCCCCTGATTTCCAATATCGCCGGAGCCATAGTTCCAGTTCCAGTGCCAGTTGTAGTGGAAGCGGTTATAGCTAAACGGCAGCAGGTCGGCAGGGCCGGTCCACATGTCATAATCGACCTTTGCCATATATTCCGCAGAATACTGTTCTCCCGGTTTGTTGCCTGCGAAATATTCGTAATCTTTACCCGTCCCGATGCCGTCTTTGACGGTTCCCAAAGGATCGCGCGGTTTGAAGCACAGACCCCGAGCCATATACACATCTCCGATACCGCCGTCATGCAGGAATTTCATAGCGTTGCGGACATTGCCCATGGAGCGATTCTGGAAGCCGACCTGAACAAGACGATTGTATTTTCGAGCGGCCTCGATCATCTTGCGTCCTTCCCAGACATTATGACAGCAGGGTTTTTCCACATAGACATGCTTACCCGCCTGGCAGGCCCAGATCGCGCACAAAGCATGCCAGTGATTGGGAGTGCCGAAGACAACCGCGTCAATCGCCGGATCTTCAAACATCTTCCGCATGTCCTTATAAGCATCCGGCTTATAGTTCTTGTCCTTTTCAACTTCAGCGACTCGTTTGCCCAGGACATTCCCATCAACATCGCAAATGGCCTTCAGGTAAACATTATTAATGTTCATAGCATTTTTCGCTAATCCCCAGCCGCGGCTGCGAACGCCAACAACGCCGACATTGATGCGGTCATTGGCCCCGATAATTTTTGCTGCTGGCGCATAAGCACCGCTTTTTTGGCAGGATGCAAGAACTCCAGCGGCTAAAATACCCGCCGATACCTTGCCGGTAGTGGATAAAAAATCTCTTCTCGTAATAGGGTCGAATTTTCGGGTCATTTTATAGTCTCCATAAAAAAGGTTTCATTTTTCATTACGAAAAATCAATTTGCTTTTGTCCACTGGTCATTCAAATAAGTGATCACCCCGGGCAATTGTTCTCCAAAGTTATCCCACCTACCTTCAAGCGACAATCGGCCCTGATAATTGATATCCTTAAGCGCCTTGAAGTAAGGCGTAAAATCGTAGTTGTTGGTGCCCGGCATTTTCCGGCCTTTCAGTTCCGCTATGTGACAATGTCTGAGCAGCTTGCCGGCATAACGAATCGACTCCGGACCCTCACTCTCGACGGCCATGTGATAGATGTCCGCCAATACGGCAATGTTAGGATGGTTGACAACCCTGGCGATATCGGTTGCTTCTTTGACAGAGTTAATAAAGTTGCACTCTTTGCGGTTAAGCGGTTCGATGACAACCGTTATATCATATCGAGCCGCGACCGGACCCATCTTTTTCAGCAATTCGGTAAACTGCTCAGTTCCCTTTTCATAGGAAAAATCTTTCGGGAGTTTGCGCGATCCCCCGGAGCCAAAAACAATGATCTTTGAACCAAGTTGCCGGGCTCGCCTAAATGCCGTCTCGGCATATTTGAGGATCTCGTCATGATTGGTTTCCGGCCCGGTGGATTTGAGACTGCCCGGGAGAAATCCATTATAACTGTAAATTTTCAGCGGCGCTTTTTCAGCCTCATCCAGTTTTGCTTCAAATTCTTCATCCGACTCCTGTGGAATCAAAACACGCCGGACACCTCCTTCGACATAACTGTAACCAGCCGCCTTCATTGCCTCGGCGTTTTTGATAGAAGTACAAATCCCCCATGGCGGCGGGGTTTTCATATCCCGCTTAGTCTGCCGGCCGGTACTACAGGAACTTAATGCCAACAAGCTCAATAGAGCAATGCTCAATAAATACTTTGTCCGTCTCGTCGTAATCGTGGCCACAATACTCCCCTTTCCTGGGATTTCCTACTTAAACGGTTAAAAAGCATAATTCAATATTTCCGACATCAATAATCCTATCGAAATTATCTTAATCTGCCACCACATGTATTCCCCCCCAGTTGCCCAATGCCTTTTTCCCTTCGAGCGACAGTATCAGGCAGTCAATGTTTTTAACATCTATATCGATTACTTTAGAGGGAGTGTCTTTTGTCATTTCTCCGCTGTCATAAAGGATGGAATCCGGCCCGATAGGGTCTTCATTGCGAAGCCTGAAAACAGCGACTTCATCTCCACCACAGGAAGTATCCAGCCCGATGACGGCTTTGAAGCGATCGGCATTACAGTCTAATTTGAACATAATCTTGGATGTTGCCTTAAAACCAAATCCCTTATCATATGTTGTTCCATCGATTACGATAGGCTTGCCTTCGAAGGTCTTGTTATAAACCGGAACATTGCCGTAACGCCAGATATAATAGAGGTTCGAAAGGCATGTTGACTTTTTGTACATTACGGCATATTTCTCCAAAGGCACCGGTGCCGCTGCTGGAATCGGCGTGCCGATTGAACCGATCTTTAACAATACATGTTCATGCTGCCCGAGGTTATGAGCCGTATAGGAATCATGAAAGACTCCCAGGTCTTTGCGTTTCCACAAGTCCCTGACCTCATGTCGGCCTTTCAAGCCGATATTCTCCCATTTTACTGTAATGTCCGCACCTGCTTGCCCCTTATTGAGCAGCAAAACAGCCGTTGTGCCGTCAGACAAGGGTTTGTTATAAATTTCATGGTCACCATCATCTAAGACTTTATAGCCCTGGATGCCTCGCGGGTCCTGATTGATGTTAATGACCTCCTCGGATGTAAGAATGGTTCGGACGGTTTCGGACATATTTCTCAAATCATTACCGGCCATCAGTGGAGCAGCCAGAATACACCACAAAGCGAAATGGGTTTTGTTTTCGATGTCTGCTTTCAAATTGCCTACTTGCAGCATGTCAGGATCGTTCCAACGTCCGGGCCCGGCAAACTGCCACAATCCATTGAACGCAGGGTGAATCACCACATCGCCAGCAGAAGTATCTGCACAATGATACACCGAACCGATCGATGCTCTAATATCAAACGAAGTGCGCCATAAATGGCCGATTTCCTGATCTTCCCATGCCCATGATGGGTCGGTATAGTTAGCCATGCTCAACATCATTGGCCGCCCTGTCTTCAGGATACACTCCTTGTACACGGAAAAATCTTTTGAACTGGACCTGCCGTTTATCTCCGCATAGCAACTGTCCAGCTTGATATAATCAACACCCCACTCAGCAAATGTGTTCATATCCACTTGTTCGTGTTGAAAGCTACCCGGAAGCTTCATACAGGTGGAGTGCCCCCGGTCCTGATAGATACCAAATTTCAAGCCCCTGCTGTGAATATAATCTCCCAGTGACTTCATACCGCTGGGGAATTTTTCCGGATCCGCCACTAATTTTCCTTCATCGTCGCGTTTGTCGGCCATCCACCCGTCATCCAGCACCAGGTAGGTGTACCCGGCATGCTTCATACCTGAGCTGACCATTGCATCGGCTATCTGTTTTATTTTTTTTTCGTCGATGTTTCCCCTGAAAATATTCCAACTGTTCCATCCCATCGGCGGAGTCATTGCCAGGCTATTATAGGCAGCCTCCGGGTCATCGTCTTCTTTGTCGACTGCCGGGACACTATTCTGTTCAGAAAAATCTTCCTTTGTCTTAGACAGTGAGTCCTTTTGCCTGGAGATATCCAGTTCAGCCTGCTGACCGGCGGTACAGGAACTTAACGCCAACAAACCCATGCCCAATAGAGCAATACGCAACAAATCCATTGTCCATCTCGTCGCGATCGCGGCCACAATACTCCCCTTTCCTGGGATTTCCCATTTAAACGGTTAAAAAGCATACCTTTTTTTTGCAACGTCAATAATCCTATCGAAATTATCTTGAACTGTCAATTAATATTTCCCATTGAACTCTGCTGATGCTTCTGTTAGAATGCTCCGCAAACTATCATTGATCCGGGCCTATCGCGCCATGGATGATTTTTAAGAAGGGAAGTGGACATGAAAACGACTTTGTTTTGTTTGACGGCCCTGCTGGCAGGGATTGTTTTGAGCGGCTGCTCACAGCAGATCACATTGTTTAATGGACAGAACCTTGATGGCTGGAATATGTATCTACAGGACAAAAATACTGAACCGGCAGCGGTCTGGTCCATCCAGGACGGCGTAATCCACTGTAAAGGCAAGCCAAGTGGTTACCTTCGCACCAAGGAGGATTACTCCAACTACAAGCTGCACGTGGAATGGCGATGGCCCGAGAAACCAACCAACAGCGGTGTGCTTTTGCATGCCGCCGGCGAGGACAAACTCTGGCCCCTTTCGGTGGAAGCGCAGTTACAACATGGAAGCGCCGGTGATTTCGTAACGATTCAGACCGGTTCGGCCATCACGGTCAACGGCCAAAAGTACACGCCTTCCGGCGACAGGTTTTATAAGATTATCGCAAAGCAGCACGAAAGCAGCGAGAATCCACCGGGACAGTGGAACAGCTATGACATCATTTGTAAAGGCAACAGCATCCAACTGACCGTTAACGGTGTCCTGCAAAATACTGCTGCTGAATCAACACTGACCTCGGGCGCAATCTGCTTGCAGTCTGAGGGTTCGCCCATTGAATTCAAAAACATTATATTAACGCCTTTAAAATAGGAGAGATCATGAATCGTAGAGAATTTTTCAAAAATGCTGCTGTCGTTTCAGCAGGTACAATGGCACTATCCAATAGTCCTTTATTTGCCGCCGGCAGTCAAAAGATCAAAGTCGCTTTAGTCGGTTGCGGGGGCCGCGGCAAAGGAGCCCTGGAAGACTTTCTGGAAGCCGCGAAACATTTAAATGTCGAAGCTGAGATCGTGGGTCTGGCCGACTTTTTCAAATCCCGCACCGATGAAGCCGTAAAAAAATTCGGCGTTTCCGAAGACCTGTGCTCTACCGGCGCCTGCGCCTACAAAGATATTATGAAAAGCGATGCCGATGTTGTCCTGCTGGTTACACCGCCGAATTTCAGACCCGTTCATTTTGAGGCGGCCATTAATGCCGGCAAGCACGTCTTTATGGAAAAGCCGGTTGCGGTGGATCCTCCCGGGGCGCGAAAGATCATCGAAATGGGCGAAGTCGCTAAACAAAAAAGGCTGGCGGTTGTCGCCGGTACCCAGCGGAGACATCAGCTTGAGTATCTTAAAACCAAATACGCGATCGACAAGGGCGCGATCGGGCCTATCCGCAGCGCCTCACTCTACTGGTGCGGCGGTGCGCTGTGGTACAGGGAACGAAAACCCGGCGAAGACGACGCAAGCTACATGGTCCGCAACTGGGTCAGCTTTGCCGAAATGTCCGGCGACCATATTGTCGAACAGCACCTCCATAATATCGACGTTGCCAACTGGTTTATCGGCAACCCGCCAAAAACCGCCATCGGCTTCGGCGGACGGGCACGCCGCAAAACCGGCAACCAGTTCGACTTTTTCAGTATCGACTTTGATTACGGCCAGGGTATTCATGTCCACAGTACTTGTCGTCAGATCAACGGCACCTATGGCCGTGTCAGCGAGTTCCTTACCGGCACCGACGGGGCAACCTGGGGCAGCGGCCCCGGCAAAAAGGACGGCGAGAAATTCGCCCGCGAGATTCAGGTCCCGGAGATCCCGTGTCTGGAAAACCCCTACGTTCAAGAGCATGTGGATCTGCTCGACGGTATCCTCAAAGGCAAGCCGCTCAACGAGGCATCCAATGTCGCAACGTCCACTCTGAGCGGCATCATGGGACGCATCAGCGCCTATACAGGCCAGCTCATCCGCTGGAAGGACCTGGCGGAAAACAAGGGGTCGCCCTGGTACAACCTGACACTGACACCAACCGCGCTGGACTTCGAAAACGGAAATGTAACAGCGCCTGATGATGAGGTGTGTCCGGTTCCGGGAAAGGCATAGGTCTGGTTACAAAAAAAGCGAAGTTTGCGGAAAGCCATTATTCGCCTGACATCTGTTTGTGTTTTAAAGGGTTCTGTCGAGGCGACGGTAGCTGATAGCTTCTGCAACGTGGGCCGGCTGGATGGTATCGGCGTTTTCCAGGTCGGCAATCGTTCGAGCGACCTTGCGTATATTATCGTGCGCCCTTCATTTATTCGATCCTGATGTCGTCTACCCATGCGCAGTCGCTGTAGGACGAGAAAATAATATCTTTCGTATATGCCCATTTGAATATGTGCTGTCCGGCGGTTACAGGATAAGAAACTTCTAACCAATCGCTCTGACCGCTCCAGAGAGCTATTTCCAGTCCGTCGATATAGAAGCGAAGATAGTCATAATTATCTTCACTCGACACCTTTTTAGAGAAAGTTATCTGTGTACCCTCGACATCAATTTCAATTTCCAAATTGCTCTGCTGGCTGTCTGTGATCGACCCTGATCTGGCCGAATATGTTCCCTCCGCTGCCGAATCACTAACCACCTGCCATACCACATCGCCGGAGTGCGTCCATGGGTAGCTGGAAAAATCTCCCGATTCGAAGCCTTCCTCCAGGCCCTCCGAACAACCCAGCATCCAGTTTGAACAGATGACCGCCAAGTCGGCTTCGTTGATATGGTCATCACACGGCAGGGCAATGTCACAAACTGTGTTCCAGTCAGCATCGTTTTTTTGCGTGTCCCAGACCGAAGCGAAAATGGCAAAATCGAGCAGGTTGACTTTGCCGTCCCTGTTTAAATCCGGCCCTCTTTGCAGTCCCCATATTTCCCAGGTCACATCCCATGTGAAATATGTCCATCCCGGCGTTGAGTGATCGATCTCGATATACGTTATTTTCAGGACAATGTCCTTTATAATGCAGCCATAAAAGTCAGGATGGCCAACCGCGATCCCCGGCGACTTGGTGAAGATAATATCTTCGGTGTCTGACGTGCCCGAAAATTCTGCCATAACATAAATGTTGTCCGCTTGCCCATTTGTCAGGACATCAACAAATTCCGGATGATCCTCTGCGCTGCAGGAAGGAAATGTCCCAATGTCCCAGTCGGAAATACCCGCAAAAGAGGGACATTTCACATGGCCCAATGCGCCGGCGTATAAATTGAATCCCATGTTATAGCGTTCTTCCGTGCCAAGGCCCGCTGTGCTTGAATTCCGTCTGGTTCCGAGCAATACGGCGTCAGGGGGATCGGACGCCTCGATCTTTGCGATGAAGTACAGTGAGCTTCCCGTGTGTTTTGTCAGATTGGTCCATACATAACTGCTGGGAGAACTCCCTGTGCTCGGGGCGCCCCCCATTGGAAACATACCGCTGCCCTGATGTCCGACGCACCAGATAAACGTATCCGGCATACGAACATAGGGGACGTTAAAAGTGACCAGTTGAAATCCGTCGGTTAGAACATAATTCGTTATCGGTGCACTTTGCCATATCAATCGTCCTGGATAGCCATCAGCGTTGGGCAAATAGAATCTTACATAAAAGTTATCAGTCTCGCCGGCAGAAGATGCTCCGGCATAGATGCCTACCGAGAATTTGTTGATGTTCCTGGCGTTGCCTGCAAGAGTGACAGTATCGCCGACTTCGGTTGTCATCATGACACTGTAGACATCTGGCGTGTTGTCGTACACGACCTCAGCCGATAAAAGTGAGTGAAACAGAAGAACTGCAAAAACAACAACTGCCATCATGCTCTTGTCTGTAAATCTCATAATCTGCCCTCCAGAAAGTAATATGAACTGACATTTCCCATCTTCCCTGCCTCCTCAAATTAAGATTTTGCCCCCTTCTTGAGTACAAACTACCACCTTTCACCTATCTTGTCAAGAGCTATTTTACCTATTTTGTCAAGTCGTCTGCTGGGTGCGGTTTATAGTGTTCTGTCGAGTCTGCGGTAACTGACGGCTTCTGCGACGTGGGCCGGCTGGATGGTGTCGGCATTTTCAAGGTCGGCAATCGTTCTGGCGACCTTGCATATCTTGTCGTGCGCCCTTGCACTCAAACCAAACTCTGTCATTGCCTGCTTTAGCAACTCAAGGCAGTGCGAATCAAGCGGACAAAATTTCTCAGCCTGCTTGTGCGACATTGAAGCGTTGGTGAGAAGTTTGCTTTTGCCGAACCGCTGGGTTTGCAGTTTGCGGGCGCTGATGACGCTGGCGCGTATGGTATCCGAACTGTCGGAATCGGTTTTTTGGCGCAGCTTTGTAAATCCGACCGCGGGTACATCGATGTGAATATCTATCCTGTCGAGCAGTGGGCCGGAAATTTTGGAAAGATATCGCTCGACCTGATTTATCGTGCATTTGCACCTTCTGTCAGTAGTACCAAAATAGCCGCATGGACACGGATTCATCGCGGCGATCAGGATAAAATCGGCGGGAAAGGTTATTGAACCCTTTGCTCTCGATACTGTAGCTTTACCATCTTCCAGCGGCTGGCGAATCATCTCCAGTATATTTCTTGGGAACTCCGCGAATTCGTCGAGGAACAATATCCCATGGTGGGAAAGACTTAGCTGGCCTGGACGAGGCGTTGTGCCACCGCCGATAAGGGCTGGGCCGGTAGCGGTATGGTGCGGCGAGCAGACCGGACGGGTGGCGATAAGTGCGGTATTTTTTGCCAGCAAACCGACGGAAGAATAAATCCTGGTAGTCTCCAGGGATTCCTGTAGAGTAAGCGGGGGCAGAATAGTGGCCATACGCTCGGCGAGCATAGTCTTGCCTGCACCTGGAGGGCCTATCATCATTACATTGTGTGCGCCCGCAGCAGCGATGGTCAAGGCCCGTTTTACACTGTGCTGGCCCTTAACATCAGCGAAGTCTTTGTCATATGTCGACGAAACGGAAAAAAGCTCATCAAGGTCTATCGTGGCGGGGTCAAGTTCGAGCTGTTCGCTCAGCAGGGCAACGGCCTGGGCCAATGTCGCCACACCGAAAACCTCAATGTCCTGGACGACTGCGGCCTCAGAAGCATTTTCGAGAGGGACGATGATATTCGAGAAACCGTTTTTGGCCGCTGTCATGGCCATACTCAATACGCCGTTGACGTGGCGAACCCTGCCGTCAAGGGCCAACTCGCCGACGACGAGGCATCGTTTGAGCATGTCGCTTTGAAAAGCTCCAGAAGCTTTGAGCATACCAAGTGCGATCGGCAGGTCAAAGGCAGGGCCGGCTTTTTTGACATCGGCGGGGGCAAGGTTAACAAGGCTCTGGCCATCGGGGTATCTGTAGCCGGAATTTGTAATTGCGCTTTTTACCCTCTCGATGCTCTCCTTGACCGCCGCATCAGGCAGGCCGACAATTAACGGTTTTTCAAATCCGCCCCTGGCAACATCGACCTCAACTTCACAAATCAGGCCCTCAATGCCTTCAAGTGTTACACTGTGTAATTTCGCCAGCATGTATTACTCCCACTGCCTATGTTCGATTATATCCGCTGGAAGACGGACAAATTTAATTGAGACCGGTACGGAAGAGGTATTTTAGGGATAATTATGGATATGTGCAAGTGGTTTTTTGCAGCGTTATTGGCCCTTAAATGGGGTTTGGCTGGGCAAAAATGCGGAAAGGATAATTTTTTTGATTTTTTTTGGAAAAAATACAAGAAAAAGCTTGCAGAAATCGAGATATGAGTATAGAATAGATGTTACAAGAGTGCTCTTTTTCTTCTTATTAGGTGTGTAGTGTTTGGCTGAGGCAGTATCTATAACTCTGTAATTTAAATATTTGTCTTGTCTCAGCAGGGCTGGTATCGACAGGTGCCAGCCTTTTTTGCGCGCTGAGAGGGATATTAGACAATTATCAGGTACGTGGCGGCTGGTAGTAGTAGTTATGCACCTCTTTTGTACTTTGTCATCACTGCGGCAAGGAGGATGTGCTTTAGCTTGTCAGCACTGAGGCTGTCCAGGTATGATTCGGTAAAGTCGAATTTGAAACTGCCCCTGAAACTGAGCAGACGGCTCTTCAGTTCTGATTTTCTCAGCAAAGCGATGGATGAAGCCAAGTTTTCATATGAACCTGCTGACGACATAACCTTGACTCCAGTAAAAAGAAGGGTGAACCCTGGTACAGGATACACTTCGGCAAATTACCGGCGTAAGTTAACGAAATGATTCCGAAAAAATAAAAAAATGAAAAGGTCTTCTGTGCAAGAGTTTTTTCTGGAAATTATAACTGTCTTTGGTAGTGTCTTGGTATGCTAACGGAAGAACTTAACTACAATCTGCCGAAAGAACTGATCGCTCAAAGACCATCTGCCCGCCGCGGCGGCTCACGGCTGCTTGTACTTAACAGGACCACTGGTGCCATTAGCCACGGCAGGTTTTGTGATGTTGAGGATCTTGTCATGGCTGGCGATTGTATCGTTTTCAACGATACGAGAGTTTTAGCTGCCCGGTTCTTTGGCCAGCGGCTTAGCGGTGCGAAAATCGAGGGTCTGTATCTGAGACAGTACGAAGATGGGCAATGGCTGGTAATGCTGAAAAACGCCTCAAAGGTAAAAATTGGCGAAAAAATACAGCTATCCAAAAGAAATGGGCAACTATACTGCTATGCCGATGCGGTGGGGCGGGGACAAGATGGCCAGTGGATTCTTGATGTTGATAGCGGGACCGAAGCCGTTGATGTACTCGGCGAAATCGGCATTGCGCCGCTGCCGCCTTATATTAAGCGGGACAGGCAAGATGATCTTACCGAAAGCGATCTCGAACGATACCAGACGATTTATGCAAAAAATGCAGGGGCTGTGGCGGCACCGACGGCTGGGCTGCACTTTACCGAGAAACTGCTTGGAGCTATTGCGAATAAGGGCGTTAAGCTTGCATACACAACGCTGCATGTGGGGGCGGGGACATTTAAGCCGGTGGAAGCCGCCCAGCTTGATAACCATAAGATGCATACGGAGCGATTCTGTATCGATGAACAAAATGCGGAACTAATCAACAATACCAGGGAGGCAGGGGGCAGGATAATCGCAACGGGTACCACGACGGTGCGAGTGCTGGAGAGCGTTTTCGACGATGGCAGGGTTCGCGGCGGTCAAGGGGAAACGAAACTGTTTATCCAGCCGGGCTACGAATTCGGCGCAGTCGATGCGATGATAACAAATTTCCATCTGCCAAAATCAACTCTGCTTGCGCTGGTTGGGGCGTTTGCCGGTATGGATAATGTGAGAAAAGCGTATCGTGAGGCTATCGAAAAGCAGTACCGGTTCTACTCTTACGGCGATGCGATGATGATCATATAGGCACGCGATTATTCGAGGTAAATTTTCTCGCCGGGATTTATGGTGGACACCCTGTCCTTCTTTTCGATGATGTCCTGTTTTTCAATTGCAAAGCTCGGGGCGATCTCGATAGTACAATCTGGTGTGCCATCGGCTTTTTTGGGGACGGTAATTCCTGCGTTTTCGAGCCATTCTGCTGCGCGGGCGGCAATCATCTTTTTTGCTGCCTCAACAGAATCCGTGCCTGAGGCGTTCTTTGCGGGGGCGAACTCCTGGCTGCGAATGGTTTCGAGAATAATGGATTTATCGGCAAGCGGCAGCGCATCAAAAACGAATGTCTCCAGCTTTACTCCGTTGGGCTCTGAAGGGGCTATCTTCCGGCCGTTGGAGTCGATGTATGGGATTTTTTTGACGGCACGGTGTATGGGCAGCCTGAAGGAGCCAGCGTTAAGCTCTTCAACAAATGCCGTATTTATGATGTGTATCGCTATTGAGCCTAATTGAAAGACCAAGGAGCCGTCAGGATTGACTCTAGAAGATTGCTCATCGGGCAGGTCGCTGTACTCAATTACCGTAACCCTGTCATCAACGAGACAAAAGTTGCCGATCTTTTCGGTTGGACCGGTTTTTACAAGTGCTTTTGACGACATCGAGGCGCCATCGGAGGCATGTAAACCAATAAATAATGGGTCGAAAATGTTTATCAGCGCGTTGTCAACCTGGAAATAGCTTATGTATTCTACCCGGCGCTTCTTCATATCGGCAATGGCGCCGCTGCTATAAAGTGCCTTTAGGCTTCCGCCGTGGCCATCCGGGCTTGCGGCAATGGTTGCCTCGTCTGCGAGGAGGATTTTACCTTCCAAAGAAAAATTCGGCAGAGTTTCCTGCTGAAAAATAAAGATATCCGATTCGCTCAGGCCGTAATAACCATTATTTTTTAAAATCTCTACCGTCTGGTCGTGGTTTAGGGGACTTGTCATAATGTACCAAGCCAGAGCAGTGTCGTATTTTGCCGATGTCGCACGGATCGTTTCTGCGAAAATCTGGAAGAAAGTTTTGTCCTTAACGGCACTGATGGGCAGGTTTCCCTTTGGACCATCAAAACCGAGGCGGGTTCCCTGCCCGCCGGCAACGACGAAAGCTGCGACTTTTCCGGCTTTGATGATTTGTGTGCCAAGTTTGCGGGCCTGTTGGTATTTTTCCTGTAATTCAATGTCGTCCGGCACCGCAGGATATGCCTTTGCGGGTGCTAAATCGGCTGGGACCTGGGCAGGAGAGGGGTTTTTGACATAATTTTCCAGCCAAAACGGTATATTTTCAAAATCGAGCCGCTCAATCTGTTCGAAAAGGGCCTGTTTTCGGCTGGATGACAGGGTGTCGTAAAAATTCAACAAATGTTCCTGATTGTGCCGACTTAGCAGAGAACTGGCTCTTTGATAGTCGATTTTCTCGCTTTTCACGTGATTTTATCCATAAAATACGATTTTGTGCCTCAAAACTATAACCGGATTAGCCTTGCCACGGTAATGCAAGGCAAAAAAAAATCAAGAAAATTCCAAAAAAGTACTTGACACTTTGGCGTTAAGGTGGTACAGTCGGGGTGAAAGGTTGATGAGAATAGCGGGTTTTGCAGTGGGTTATATTTAGTCGGCCATTATATTTTTTATAGTTTTTCATATCAAACCTGCCTTTCGATGTCTCCTAAGCAGTTCTTTTGCATGTGCGGATTGTGCGATACGGTGTAATTGTATGTTTTGCGGCCTTTGCGCATGAGGTTCTGAGTGCCGTAGCCCGTTTTTTGGCTTAAATGAGATGTTAAACGATTGGATTTGCCCGTCAAGGTGTTTGTGTTTGCGCAAAGGTTTTGAACCTGAACTGATACTTTAATGGTAACGCGGCCTTGGGCGGCAAAAAAGCAAATCCTAAAAACGAAAGGAGAACGAGAAATGAGAAAAAAAGGTTTTACGCTAATTGAACTGCTGGTGGTTATAGCGATTATCGCGATGCTGCTCGCAATTCTGATGCCTGCGCTGGGCAAAGTCAAAAAGCTGGCCGAACGGCTGGTCTGCGCAACGAATCTCCGGGGCATTGTAACATCCTGTGTGATTTACTCCAACGATGCCGACGGCAACTATCCTAAACAGGGAGGCCCAGGCATGATACACACATTGGACTTCACAACCAGCGGTTGGGATAACGTCCCTATGAAGGACTGGACTGACCCCGGAACTATCACTGTGGGGGCGAGCCTGTACCTGCTGATAAGGTATGCAGATGTCGGGCCGAAGAGTTTTGTCTGCAGGAGCGGGGATGAAACGCCTTTCAGTGGAGATAATGCCCTTAACCTTTCCCTTGAGGAATTATGGGATTTCGGCGGCGGTCCGGTGGCTGATGGTTACGGGCGGCCCGAGCTTTATGTCAGTTATGCCTATCAAAGGCCGTATCCTAAACCAGATGGTAGCTATGGTTTTCCAGGTTCAACATCAGACAAGACGGAAAGGGCACTTATTGCAGACAAAAACCCATACTACGAAGAGGAGCTTACCTTCGCTGCTATAAGTGCTTTAGATCAAGAATCATGGATCGATGCCGTTGCGTTGATAGGGTGGCACGAGCAAAACGAAGATAGCGTTAACGGATTTTTTAAATGGCATGTAAAGGTTGGCAACTCGGTGGCCCACGAGCGTGAAGGCCAGAATGTCGGCTATGGCGACAGCCATGTATTATTTGACAGACGGCCTGATGTCGGGGTCCAAAGCGATAATATTTATACGCCGATGGCTGGAGGCGGCCCATTTACAGAACACCACAAACGCCAGGGAACAGCTGGTTGGCGCAAAGTCACTGCGACAAACGGTATTTCCAAGAACAGCAGGGACTCGTTCCTGATGAACGATGGACCATCCAGTTTCTAATTTAGCAAAATCGCCAAGAATGGCCTTTCTACGGCCTCCCGCTTCAGGCGGGAGGCCGTTTTTTTATTACCGGATGAACCTGTAGATTTGGGCCAGCTTTTGATTGAGGATATTGATGTCATACTTTTTTTGGACATATTCTCTGCCAGCAGCGCCCATTTGCGGCTAGGTTTCGGGATGAGCGATCAGGTATTCAGTAGTGATTTTGCTTTCTGAATTACCATCTCCGGAGTGATACCATTTATGCACTGCGGGTTTTGGCAGGTTTTTATTCGGCTGGTGTACTGACATGGCCTGCATGGCAGAGATGCACTTATGGAGATAAATTTGTGTTTTTGGGAATTTTTCATTTCACAGGTTGGTCCGTAGATTACTATTGCCCAAGTCTGGACGGCATCGGCGATACGTATTGGGCCGCAGTCGTTTCCTATGGCAAGGTCCGCAGTCTTGAGCAGCCAGGCGGTTTCACGGAGAGTAAGGGAGCCTCGCAAATCAACTATTCTGTCGTCTGGAGGCAACTCGGGCAGATGGTCATCTTTTGTGCCGATAATGCAGATTTGTGCCTGTGGGTATTGGGTTAGAAGTAGTTGGATCAATTTGTCGTAATAAGGCCAGCGTTTATGTCGCCACCGGTGCTGGTTATTAGCGCACGGTACGATACATATTCTTAGGGAAGCTGGCGAAATGTCCAGTTGTGGCTTTTTCAGTGATACGTATAACGGCGGCGTTAGGCCCTTGTAGCCTAATTTTCTGGCTAAGTCCATAGAGCATTCTATCTCGGGCTTGAGAAGTAATTTGCCGAGAGCGATTTTTGTGGAATGGATTTGACCAAGGTCGCAACCAACGATCCAATCAGGAAGGGTTTCATTGACCCAATATGGGAAAAATGTGTGGTCAAAGGAAGTGTCCTTTAACTGATCTATCGAAGTAATTATGTGGTCAACTATCGCCCAGCCATCAAACAAATCGCCATGACTGGTTAAGAGTGTGATTTCTGATTTTGGCCAAATCATCCGAATCGCCTGGATAAACGGGGTGGCCCAAACCAGATTGCCAATGCCAGCTTCGTTTAAGGTGATCAATACATCGGGGCCGGTTGATAATGTCGCCATGGTCCTTTGGTGGTGCGCTAGTTTGGCGCGATAAATAATCTCTTTGAGCTTGAGTTTTATTTCTCTGGATAATTTGTTAAATTTCATGATTCACATCTTTATAATAATAAAGGGATTTTTATTTATAATTCTGGGCCTTTAGATATTCGTCAAATCCTGGTATTTCCCATTGAGGAAAGATACCTTCGAGTTGTTTTTTCTTTATTTCGGCGTCTAATGGCGGTTGCTGGGCGGCTGGCAGATGGAGCGGACTAATATCGAAAAGTATCAGGGTGCCTCGTCTGCCCAGCCCTGGGACATAAACTTTTTTCTCTTTGCCCGGACACCTTGCTGCAAGATAAAGAAACGGGTCCTTGTCCTTATAATACTTCCATCACGGGAGGAAAATCCCAGATTGTCAGCCATTGCCACAGAGAAGCCGATTGCCCAACAGTTTTGTAAGAAATGTAAACCCACGCCTACAACCGGTGCCATACCCAGCAGTATCAATAATCGCCATCGTCGCCTGAATTGTCCTATCGCCAGGATATAAACCCATGCGAAGGCTTGAGAGTAACTCGACCATAATATATCGGTAGTACTGATCACACATATAGCAACAAACATTAAACAAACAATCAGAGCAAGGGTTATATCGCAGTTTCGCCTAAGTTTCTTGTCTCGTTCAGATACATCATTAATGTCTATGTTCACCTTGTGTTTCTCCAATTTTTATTTTATGCCCTTAATGACAATTCCCGCGAGTAAAATTGTATTTAAATTATTTTCTTTATTCCTTCTTTTAAAGCAACTATCGGTTTCCAGTCTAAATCTTTTGAGATCCGTGTCAGGTCCGTTACGTAATGTGCCTGTCCTTTTACGGGGTCATCGGAATAAGAGATGTTTGCTTTTTTTCCTACAATGTCTTCAATTATATTTATCAGGCCGAGAATTGTTGTGGATATTTCCCGGCCCCCGCCGATATCGTAAACTCCATTCTTGTCGGAAGTAATAAATTTTTCGAATGCACGAGAAAGGTCATCGACATATAGAAAGTCTCTTTTTTGCGTTCCTTTCATAAGTAGTGACAGCTCTATGCCTTGCTGGACGGCTTTTACGAAAAAGTTTACAAAACTTCCGCCATTGACAGGTGGGGCATACGTTGTTGAAAGGCGAAAAATTCCCGCTCTAAAACCTGTGTGTTTGGCATAATATTGGATATATTCTTCAGCGATTTTTTTAGACAGCCCGTAAGCGTCATCAGCTTCGTAAACTTCTTTTGTGGAGGTAAAAATCAAGATCTGATCTTTTCTCATTGCCTCGAGAACGTTAAGTGTTCCCTGAGCATTAACGCTAAAAACCTCTTTGGGCTGCTTTTCGCTCTTATCAACCATGGCTGCCATGTGAATAATAACATCATAATCCTTAAGAGTCCGGCATTTGTCTGGATCGACTATATCAAAGCCGTTTCTTCTTGAAAGCGCTTTGGCACCGAAAAACCCGGACACATGATGGCCTAAATAACCCTCGCCTCCGAGAACGGCTATTTTTAACATAGATTACTCCTTATATGTCAGGGCAGTTTAATAGTCTAAACAAAGCTGGGGGCATTCTCGCCTAGTTCCACAGTTTTAAGCATTTTATTAAGCCAGTGGCAACGACAAACCGGTTGACATTTACTCACGTCAATATTAGCTAAAACTTTTTTCCTTTGTTCGCTTTCCCAAATTTCACGGAAAGAATTTTCATTCAGATCACCTATTTCAAACTCGGGAAGACCTCGTGTCTGCGAACAATGATACACTTTGCCAGAGGCCTCGATGATGGGGAAGAATACAGCCCTGCACTTATTGTAAGCACCCTTTTCATGGTCCTCGGCCATGATAGCATCAAATTGATCATATTTGACAAACACGCTGAAGTTTTCATCCTCAAAATCCTGCTTGGCAGCTTCAATCAATTTCATTGCTGTAACCCAGAATTCACAAGGAAGCTGCGGTTTATTGTCTCGAGGATGAAAGACAACCGGCTTGATCTGAAAATAATCGATACCGGTCTCTTTAACCTTTCGCGTAGCTTCGTAAACTTCCCACCAATTTTCTTCGGTAAGGACTATTTGCGAACCGATATTACAAGCACTTGCTGTCCTGGTCTTTTCATCAGCAAGCATTTTAAGTGACTCAAGCACCCTGTCGAAATCATTTAAGGAGACGCCATGAATTTTTGCCCTTGTCTCTTTTGTTCCTGCGTCGAGGCTTACACGTGTCCAGACCACATCTCTTACGATCGCTTCGACAATTTTTTCTCTATGGAGAGCTGTTCCGTTTGTTACAATGGCAAGGTCTATACCGATTTTTTTGGTGTATGAAATGAAATCCAGTATCTGGGGATTGGTCAAAGGCTCACCGCTTGAAGAGAATATCATTCCTTTGACATCGAGTTGTTTCAACTCGTCCAGTATTTTTTTATAAAACTCAAAGCTCATCATAGCTTTGGCGTCATAATAACTGTGATGCATACAGAAACTGCATTTGTTATTGCAATTTGCAGGCCCTGAAGGGCCAAGTTCCACCGTAATCGGATAAACATTTTCCCCCTTCCACCATTTATACATTTTTTCCATGTGAGAGAAAATTTTCACAGGGGAAAAAACTGTTCGCAACATATTTACCGACATCTTATTCTCCATTATCCTTAGGCTGGGATCACCCATTTATATCTATTTCGTTACATCAATAAGCCTTGATGCTAATAAAATACTAAATTCGTTTTTAAAAATCAAGGTTTATTGTCCCCAAACAGACGATTATATGCCCTTAAGTGTATATAATATCCGTAATTAAAACGATAACTTCTTGTTCTAAGGCTGTTTTTCCGGTTTTTTAGGGCCCAACATATTTTCTACCGCATCCAGAACTTCCTGCAATTCTATCGCTTTCGGGGGTTCCTGCAGGCAGGTCGTCCTCGCTGGTACCTATAATACATATCTGGGCCTGCGAGTATTCCGCTAAAAGGCAAGAGAGAAGTTTGTCATAATATGGCCAGCGCTTATACCTCCATGCGGTATCTTTTTTGCCACCTGGCGCAATACAGACTCGCAGGTCGCTGTCAGAAATGGAAAACTCTGGTTTTTGCGTGGATACATAAAGTGGCGGCGTGGGGCCTTTGTAACCGAATTTTTTGAGCATATCCAGATAGTATAATTTTTCCGATTTTAAGAGCCATTTGTCAAGCCAGACTTTTGGCAGGTGTACTTTTCCGAGTGTGCATGTCTGAGCCAGCGAGGAATCCTGCTTCCCGCACCAGTATGGAATAAAAGTATGGTCGTAGGAAAGACCTTTAATCTGCTGCAATGATGTAACAATGCGATCTGATATGATCCAGTTATCAAAGAGGTCGCCTCTACAGCGTTACCTATACCGGAAGTACTCAGTACGACAAGAACCAGGGGAGCCGAAGACGGCTGTGCTGAAATTTTTTGGTAGCGTAACAGGAAGTTTCTATGAACTGTATCTTTGGCAAAGAATTCGATATTTTTTATCACTCGCCCAAGATTCATAATCTGCTCCAAAATGAGCAAAAGCTCAAATACATGATAGTTATTTTTTTCTTATTGAAAAGATAAATTTGTCCCTGAAAGGAATCGGCTGGCTGAACAAATAGTCAGGGAATTCTGTTTTATAATAATCCAGAGGACGAGCAACTTCGTAGTATGTCCGCTGGATACGCGTATCTGCAAGCCATGAAGTAGTAATAAAAACTCCGTTGTCCGCAAGATGCGAACGGATATTCTGCATCGCAAAGGATAATTTGTCGTCATCAACGATATGCTGCGTTACATCAATCATTATAATAAAATCAAACTGAGAAGTAAGCCGCTTTTTTGTTATATCTGATTTTTTAAACTCAAAATCCGGAAACTTTTTCCTTAGTTCCGGGAAAAGTTTGTCTGTGATATCTATTCCAAGATAATTTTGTCCTCCATTCTCACGAAAAATATTAGTATAAGATCCGGTTCCAGTTCCTATCTCCAGTGCGTTCACATGTGAGAAATCAATCCCCTCCCGCTCGCAAAAACTTAAGAATATTTCTCTGGCTTCAAGAAAGATAGCTTCATTTTCCTGGAGCGAAAGAGTGCAATTGCCAACTCCTCTCAGGTCAAAACCATACTTGGAAAATCTGTTTTTCCAGTATTGCTTAGGTTTATAAGCAGTCTGGGGCATCCGTGAGCGCAACCACCAATATGGCCGGAAAGGTATTTTTAATATGTTTTTTAAGAACTCATTCATTTCCTGTAACTCCTTACATATATCCAAGTTCTTCGAGCCGGCGGCGTATCTGGTCCTCATCCTTCTTAGAGTATGTATTGCCTGATCCGGCCTTTGTTGTCGAATCAGTATTGGTTTTTTGCGGTAACTGGTTTTTCGACAAAAATTCTTCCGTAAAGAGCTGCTGCACTATTTTGCCATCAGTATTTTGATGTATCGGCAAATTCATATAATACGACAATGTTGGAACTATGTCAACCATGTCGGCAGATATGGAATTGTCATGTTGGATTCCCGGCCCAGCGGCAACAATAATGCCATCTATATGGTGTTTGGCAATGTGAAAGTCGGAACCAGGGCGGACCTTACAAAACAACGGCTGGTCCGGTTTACAGGAGCCGGTGAATGAATAACCTGGTGCGGGCTCAATTATTATATCCGGAATATTGTCTAATGCTTCTCCGTGATAAATCTGTTCCCTGCGGAATACATTTTTTGCAATAGCGATATTCGTTTCCGGATCACAGATGGCTTCAAGTTTTTTGATTAAAGCAGAAGCGGTTTTTTCCCGCTGGGCCTGGTTTTCTTCAAGCAGATATATATATCCTTCCCCACTTCTTCCAAAAGAGAAGGCTTTTGATCGATCCCAGGCAAACTGCTGGTAAGGATTGTCGATGATTTTCTCCATTTTTGCGACGGTCCCTGAAGCGATAAAGCGTTTGAGAAACGGGCCTACGCTGAATTTTCTGGTAATTTTTTTGAGCAAAGACGGTTTGTGCGGAAGAGGGTTGAGCTTTAAAAGTCCTTCCTGCAATAACCACTTACCGAGATTAAATCTTTTGTTGTGGGTCTCAGAACCGTGGTCGGAAACGACCAAAGTCAAAAAATCGCTGCCTGTTTTTTTTTCGAAAATACGTCGCACAGATTCGATTTTTTCGTCCAGCAAATGGTAAAAGTTTTCTAAAATATATTTGTGCTTGTTTGCATCGTAGAGCGAATGGGCCTTGTCCATATATCCCCACATAACATGCTGGATTATGTCAGAGGCTTGAAAGTGAACCATGAAGATGTCAAAAGGGTCTTCTTTGTTCAGGATGAATTCAGCAGCTTGAAATCGGCATTCTATTATCTTGGCCATCCGCTGAACGAAACCTTCAAAGTTTTTATGTGGCTGGCCCGCAGATGCGTTGCCAAGATTGAAAATATGGTATCCGCCGACGGCATCGAGAAGTTGTTTTTTTAGTTTGGCCGGATATGTAAAATTTGATTTAATAGATGGTGTTAAGATACCGGTAACCATACAGCCGTTAATCTCGTGTGGCGGATATGTCATAGGGACATTTACCAGGCCGACATGCTTGCCAATGTTGCTTGCAGTATCCCATATTGTTGTCGCAAGAGAATTTGAATTTACAAACTTTTGCGTTTTCAGGTGTTTATCCCAATAGGAAAAATTAAAGACACCATTTTGGCCCGGATTGACACCTGTTTGGAAACAACTCCATGCGGCGGGTGTAACCGTTGGTATGATGGACTTGAGTATTCCAGAAGCTCCTGTATTGACAAGGTTTTTAAGATTAGGCATAAAACCCTGATCCATTGCAGGGGTAAGTATATCCCATGTTCCACCGTCCACACCTATTATCAACACTTTTTTATTTTTGTGACTACTCATATTAAGTTCGGCTTTGAAAATATAGGCATTAGTCAAGTTCATTGTACTACAGATAATATCTGATAGTCTGCATCAGAACTACCTGTTTTTTTGGGTCATGGTACTTAGTTGTTCTCGGATATTTTTTTCAATTCCACATCCAAGAAATTTGTCAAATACATAAACGATTGCCGTATAAGTACACAGGCCGATTATAGCAAGAACAAAAAACCAGACAAGGGTAACTTCAGTAAAAATCAGCCGCTTGCAGCAGGTTATAACAACAATGGTCAGTAAAGTTGCAGCCAGCGGCAGGGTTATTGGTTTAAATCTGTCCCAAAAATTGCAATCTATTGCTCGCGAGATTAAGTATATCTCGAATGGTCTGAAAATGACTTTGACAGCAAGTACGACAATGGCGGTACCAGTAAGATCAAAACGGGTTGTTAAGGGGTAGATTAAAAAAGCAAATAAAATAAATTTTGCCGCCTGTACTATTATAACAGGCCCTAACTTTCCCATGGCCTGAAAAACCGGACCCATTGTCGCACCTAATGCCACCAGCGTGCCGGAAACCGCCAGGATTTGCATAGGCCTTATCATTGGAGCGTATTCGGCAGGGAGGAAGAGGTGTACGAAATCCGGCGTTAAGATAAAAATCAGGCCTGCAACGGGTATCGACAGGAATGCGGTAAGCTGCAGGACCTTCAAGTACGCATCCCTCAGCCTCGGTATGTCGTTCTGGATTTTAGAATATGCGGGAAACGATACCTGGTTGATAAGAGTAGTTATCTCCGTAGCAGGAATATTTGAGAATTTATATGCCAACTGGTACAGCAGTAGCGAGGCAGGGCCGAGAAGGCCCCAAACGAACAGGTCGTCGCCCTGAGTTATCAAAAAATTAATTACCGTTCCTGCGAATACCCATTTGCCAAAACTCCACATCTCCCTGGCCTTTAGCAGGTCGAACTTCAGGGCCGGCCTGTACGGGTGCATCAGATAGCTCAGCAGACATCTGGTCAACGCGGCAGCAAGCCTGCCCAGTACCAGCGACCAGACACTGCGGTATATAACGGCAATGGATATGCTGACAATAACATTTACCAGCGTGGCAGCGATCTCAAAAATGAACCGTTTGTTAAACTGCAGTTCTTTGCGAAAATAAACCAGGGCGATATTATTGAAAGCATTAGCGATCATTAGGAGGCCAACCGCACGGATGATGGTTATGGTAAGGACGACCTTTTCCGGAGGAACTTTCAGCATTGCCAGATACGGCGCGGCAAAATACAGTATCGCAAAGAGAATTACGGAACGAATGATATTCACAGTCCAGGCGGTGTCCAGGTAACCTTTGATGTCATCGGTTTTCTGAATGAGGGCAGCGTTAAAGCCTGTGTTCGTGAATTTGTTCAGAATGTCTATCATCAGCATCGCGATACCAAGCAGACCAACATCAGTAATGGGGATGAAGTGAAGGAAAACCAGATACCTTGCGGTAAAGATTATCTGCAGCGAAATTCTCAGCGCAAAAACCCATACCCCGCCCCTAACGCTTTTGCGATAGAGGTCCGGAGAGTTTTTTGTATCGTTTGGGCTATTGATTATTGTCATGGGTTAATATAGAAAATTCACTTTGTAATTTTATGGAGATTTACCATACTTCCATATTTGATTCGGCATATTTCTCAATGGTACTGTGATCGGTTGCTATATATTCAATGGCTGATATTATCGTAAACAGGGCAGCGATTGCAGGTGGGCGATAGTTCTGCGCATTCGCAAGTATATTATCCAGGGATGATTTTGAAAGACAGGTTTTTATTGCATCGCAATTATTTATCTGCTGGGTGATACAGCGAATTATGTCCGGTGAGTGATCATATTTACCCGCAGTAACAGAAGGTTTTTTCTTAAACTTTCTTGCCAGGTGTTTAATCGGCCTTGGACGCTGGGCAAAAAGCTGCCATAAAGCATATTTGTGTTTTGAAATTGCTGTTGAAACTTTTGCGTTGTTGTTACCATATGGAATATCACTGACCTTACGGGAAAGCATTGAAATAAATTTTGTATATAAATATTTATTCCTCTTCTGATAGTCAGAGCAATTCATCAAATGCGTAAATACTTTGACGGACCAAAACGGGCTTGGGCTCCAGAAAAATTGCTTCTTCCGGTCGTCACCCTCATGGAAACACCTGAACTTTCGTTCGTAGATGACAAAATGCACATATTTTTGTGATATATTCTTTTCCGGGTAAGTGGCGAAGGTCTTTCTCAGTTCACAGAATATTTCTTCTTTAGTTAACTGTGTTAGGGAGACCACTTCCCTAATTGAAAACCCAGTAGCACTTGAAGTACTTTTCAATATAAACCTAATTAAATCATCAACGTTTCTTGGCCGTTGCTTGCGGTATGGCAAGATGCAACGTGCAATTCCGTCCCCGCCGTTGCCGGAAAATATGATAACATTAGAGCCATATCTGTTTTTTAACATCTCCATGAGCCGAATAAAATCCGTTTTGCCAACGGAAAGCAGACCACCTTTAATTTTCAGTGTTTTCAGCGCGTACTCCCCTGAACCACACTCCAAATCATACTTTTGCCAATCAACATTCAAAGCATTGCTCACTATTGCAGCGACATCAACATCTAACTGATTCGATTTTCTGTAGTTCAGAAGGCTAACAGCTTTATAATCAACATTTGCGCGACTCAGTCCTGAAGCGACGGTGCGGGAATCAAGTCCGCCACTTAAAGCAAGCAGTACCTGCGCATCAGAATCAGCCCTGTTTTTGCAAGCCTCTATAAAAAGAGGTACTAACTCCTGAGCATTTTTTTTCGCCGTTTTGAACCTGTTTTTTTTGATTTCAAAATTAAACATATGAATGGTTTTTTTACAAAATATACTATTCCTGGGTTCAATCCTGATCAGAGTGGACGGCGGCAAATGGATAACGTGCTGAAGGTGCGTGCGATTATCTAAAAAGAAACCGAAAAGCAGATACTGAGCCATACCCATCTTGTCAAACTTTTTTTCATTGAGCATGGAAGAGACAAAATGATAATCACGCGAAATTATAATGCGCTCATTATTGTTATAATAGTAAAGCGGGAGACGGGATAAAATGTCGTTAAAAATCATTATCTCGCCGGATAGTTTATGCCGTATGAAAATAACGAACTCACCATCGGTATCCAGCAGCCATTTCTTCAGTATTTCCGCCTCGTTTTCTTTGTTGTTGTACAATTGGCTGGCAAGTTCATATAATTGTTCTGCCAGTAAATCTTTTGGAGTGCTATATATCTTGCCCTCAAGGCAAATCCAAAATATTTCGTTCTCAAAAATATTTATCGGATATTGGTCGTATTTTGTACAACTGAGAATGTATTTCTCGTCATCAAACAGTGTCTCTGCATGGCAATCGTTACCGTAAACAGTTGACTCCAGGGCTTTTGTGTACCGAGACCGCCACGATACAGCATTGCCTGTAAAATCACAGACAAAACTCAGTCCAACCATAAAACACCTTCCTGTGTCAGTATAAGCGGGTTATCAACCCTTGATGCGGCCATCAGGTTTAATCCATATCTTCTACTTCTGCTTCTGTTTCATCAGATGCCTCTGGTGGCGATTTTCCGATTTCAATGTTTATGTCGGCAATTCCATCTTCGATGGACATCCATATAACCGCTTTGCCAAGGGTTGGGTGCAGAAACCCCAGGCCATCTTCGTCTTCGAACCTGGCGGCAAGGGCCGGGGACAGGTCAATCTTTTGCCGCAATACCGTCGTTAGAGCCTGCTTCACCATCAGTACGGCACTTTGGAGAGTGTGGCTGTCGGAAGTGAGCTGAATCATATCATCATTGAAACTCGTCATGAAATTTTTATAAATGGCAATACTTTTGGCGTTCTGGTTAGGGTACGGCTCATCGAGTACCTTCGAAGCGATAACAGCACGCCCGTAGAAAATGAATCTTGGTTTTGCTATGATCAGAAACTGCTTGGCTTTTTCATTTGTCAGGAAACAATATTTCCTTGTTGCGGTAAGCTTCTCCTCGTCGAAAGCAACCGCATTGAACCAGAGCAGCGAACCTTTTTTGTTTTGACCCCATGTCGCGAGGGCATTTTCGGACTGGCTGAGCAGCTCCGTACCGACAGGGGCAATGGTGGCAAGAACATCAGCGGAACTGCTAAATCTCAAAAGTGTCCAGTGATACTGCTGCCGCAGCTGGAATTCCTCTTTTAACTGACTGTCGCTACATCCAATCAGCAGAGAGCAAAACAAAGCAGTTGATACCAGCCGGATTTTTGACTTCACAGGCCTGGCCCTTTCGATAACAAACATTAACTAAACTTCTTTGGAATCAATCCACTTCATCATCTTTCGCAGGGTTTTTCCGATGGTCTCAATCTGGCTGTCATGGTCCTTTTCATACAGACTGTTGAATTTTTTCAGTCCGCCATTATATTCATCGACCCATTCCTTTGCAAAACTGCCGGATGTAACTTCGCCAAGGATCTTTTTCATTTCCTTCTTCGTTTCATCGGTTATTATCCTTGGCCCTCTTGTGAGGTCGCCATACTCGGCGGTATTGGAAACGCTGTACCTCATATAGTTGATTCCACCCTGATATATCAGGTCAACGATGAGTTTTACTTCGTGCATACATTCGAAATAAGCAATCTCCGGCTGGTATCCGGCCTCTGTGAGTGTCTCAAAACCGGCTTTTATCAGTGCAGTTATACCGCCGCAGAGCACAACCTGTTCACCGAAAAGGTCGGTCTCTGTCTCTTCCTTGTATGTGGTTTCAAGTACACCGGCCCTTGCTCCGCCGATACCGTTTGCCCAGGCAAGAGCGATTTGTTTTGCATCTCCGGTGGCATCCTGCTCAATGGCAACCAGACACGGGACACCGCCTCCCTTTTCATATTCGCTTCTAACAAGATGGCCGGGGCCCTTGGGGGCAATCATAATGACATTAACATCCTTCGGCGGAACAATGTATTTGAAATGTATATTAAAACCGTGGCAAAAACCGATGGTTTGGCCTGCTTTTAGGGTCGGCCCAATCTTGGATTCATATATTCTTGCCTGTATTTCGTCCGGCAGAGTGATGATAATCAGGGCAGCATCAGCTATTGCTGTCGGGATGTCAGATGGCACGAAACCATGTTCCTTTGCAAGATTGAAATTGTCTGTACCTTCAAGTTCCGCTATTGCGACTTCAATTCCGCTATCGCGCAGGTTCTGTGCGTGCGCATGTCCTTGTGAACCGTAGCCTATGACGGCGACTTTTTTGCCCTTTAACGGATCAATTGGAGCATCTTTTTCATAATATATTACAGCCATTTTACTTGCCTTTCGTTAATTGGGTTTGTTTTGTATATTTTTAGTTGTTAAATACTGACTATTGTACCTGTATCTCCTGCTTTTGCTCCCTGGCATACCTTGCCATGGCGACTGTTCCCGTCCGTACGACATTTTTTACCCCGTACGGCTGGGCTGAATCGATAAATGCCTCTATCTTGTTTTCCGGCCCGCAAACCTCCACCATAACGAATTTTGGGCCAATGTCCACAACTTTTGCGTTAAACATCTCTATAAGTGCAAGGACTTCCGGCCTTTTTTCGGCAGTAGCCGCGATTGAGATTAACATAAGGTCTCTGGCGACGACATCCTGTCCGACGAAATCCTGCACCTTTACAATGGTAACTATCTTTGCCAACTGCTTTCTAACCTGCTCTAAGACCCTGTCATCACCTACGACAACAATGGTCATTCTGCTAAGGGCGGGATTGTCGGTCCTTCCGACGGCCAGAGAATCGATGTTAAAGGCCCTGGCAGCGAACATTCCGGCGACATGAGCCAAAACGCCCGGCTTATTTTGAACTAACGCACTTATTATATGTTTCATAATCAAAATCCTCGTTTTAATTTCTATCCAATGGCTTCAAAAATGTCCAGTCCATCCATTTCGTGAAGGCTTTTTCCGGCCGGTACCATCGGCCAGACATTTTCCTCCCGCTGGATATGGAAGTCCACTACGCATGGTTTTTTCTCTGCAAGCATCTTTTTTATCACTTCCGGTACCTCTTTTTTCATTTTGGCTGTGTATCCGACCGCTCCAAAAGCGTCGGCGAGTTTTGCGAAATCCGGGTTTTGCAGTGAACTGCAGGAATATCTTTTTCCGTAGAACAGCTCCTGCCACTGACGGACCATACCCATATAGCCATTATTCAAGATGCAAACCTTTATTGGCAACTCATACTGCACCGCGGTTGAAAGCTCAGTTAGAGTCATATTGAAACTACTGTCGCCATCAATGTCAATAACCGTTGCTCCCGGCAGCGCAATTTGCGCACCGATCGCCGCTGGCAAACCGAACCCCATAGTTCCAAGTCCGCCGGAGGTAATGAACTGTCTCGGCTTTGAATATTTGTAATACTGGGCGGCCCACATCTGATGCTGGCCG
>SDBT01001952.1_pt1 | contig 37025 bp, 38 predicted proteins | sample 2277101 | NCBI WGS metagenome assembly SDBT01 (sample SAMN10404973, study PRJNA504765) | marine sediment metagenome | isolation source: marine sediment core GS10_PC15, 103 cmbsf | place: Arctic Ocean: Southern Knipovich Ridge | collected 2010 | reverse complement strand
TCAAACTGTTTTTCTGTTAGACTTGTGGGTATCGTGCTCATGGTTGAACTCCTTTTTGAGTTGGATAAACAACCATGATGCACGATTTGTTCTAGATTTAATTAGGTTCAATTACTTCTATATAAAACGGAGAATTAAAAAATGAAACGTATTTGGAAACCATTAGTATTGATCCTGGTCATTGGCATTATGGCAGCGGACGTGTTTTTTGACCAGCGTGCTATTGCACAATCACAAATTGAATCTGCAGTGCAATCAGATTTAGACTTGCCAGTCGGCACCAGGGTGGGGGAACTGGCTCCTAACTTCACAGGCACAACCCTGGACGGCGAGAAGATCCGTCTGAGCGACCTGCGCGGCAAAACCGTATTGATCAATGTCTTCGCCTCCTGGTGTGGACCCTGCCGTTTGGAAATGCCCCATTTGGTAGAAGCGGCTGACCAGTTTGAAGACCAGGAAGTGGTCTTTGTCGGGATCAACTTGCAGGAGAACCCGGAAGCCGTGCAGGCTTTTCGGGATGAGTTCAACGTTCAGTTTCCCCTGGTGCTCAACGAAGACGGCAGCCTGACCAACAACCTGTATACGCCCATCGGTCTGCCGACGAGCTGGTTCATCGATCGGGATGGAGTAGTGCGCTATGTCTTCGCCGGAGTGATGACGCGGGAGGTCCTGCGGAATTTACTGGACGATGTCATTACCGGAAGAGAACCGGATCCGTTCAGATCATCCGGGTAAACCGGTCAAGATGTATAAAAATTAATTTCTCGTGTTCAATCAGATCCTTTGGGACTCTCAAAACCCAAAGGGTCTTTGAATTCCAATTTCTGGTTTTTTTATTAAATCTTTCCAAAAACTCCGTAAGAGAATTGCCCCTTATTGCGTCTATCTATTGGAAAACGAAGGACCAGAATAAACCGGAATAATGACAAACAACTAGGAGTATAAGATGGCAAAAGCTATTTGGAATGGCAAAGTCTTAGCAGAAAGCAACGACACAATCGTAATCGAAGGAAACCACTACTTCCCTCCGGAGTCGATAAACAGGGACTATTTTCAGGATAGTAATACCCACACCACCTGTCCCTGGAAAGGCAAAGCCAGTTATTACAATATTGTGGACAACGGGGACACTAATAAGGACGCCGCCTGGTACTATCCCAACCCCAACAACATGGCAAGCGAGATCAAGGATTACGTAGCATTCTGGCGAGGGGTGAACGTAGAAAGATAAAATAGCACCCCCACCCCTGACCCCTCCCCCTGAATGGGGAGGGGAAGCATTCACTTACGGTGTATAAAACTCGCCCTGAGGATAAAAATCAACGAAAGCCCAATCGAATGAGCTCAAACTCGGTACCGCCTGTAAGGCAGTTCCACCCAAAGGACCTTCTATCGCCAACCCGCGGGTAATGTCCCACTTAGAACCCGTTTCTTCGTCGGACATCACCTCCCCTTCAATCCTGAACGTTAATTCTTGATTATCCACTTCTCGTATGTAAGCGTACCAATTATCGTCCCCTGCCCAAAGGACAATCGGGGTGTCACCCACGTAATCGTTGATGATCCCTTTTGATTGGGCGTCTCTGAAATAATAAGCCTTGGCTTGGTCAGCCAGGACTAGTGCGATCACAAAGTCCGGGCTGAAACCCTGCCGGCCGCGCAGTCCTAATCGATTAACGTCGTTGGTCATGACGAGCGTTTCGGGGTGGTCTTTCACCCAGCTCGCCCATGTCGTCAGTTGGAACGGCAACAGCCGCAGTTCCACACCTTTAAGCTCACCCTTTATTGCGCGACCCCAAGGTTGCGACCAGATGGAACCCGTCTCATGGTCATACCAGGTCATGGCGTTCATGAAAAGTGTTCCCGCGTTGCCGAATGTGTGGGTGATGCCGTCAATTCTCCGGTCGTGCACGAGACCGGTGTAGCAAATCGGTCACCATGAGACCAGGATAGGCCATCCGGCCAACTCATCATCCACCATCTCCCGGAAACGCAGCACAGAAACCGGATAAGCCTTGGACTCTCCGTTGATAGAGACGCCCATCACAAGCTCATCTTCCTTCAATGGCGATTCGGTCGCAGGGACAAATTCCGGCTTGTAGACCGGCGCGATCCCGTCATACGGCAGCAATGCAGGCGGTATGGCATATTCCTCGCTGTCAGGGATACGGTTGTTGGTTGGAAGGGGTTGGTTGTTTTGCTCCGAGGTTGCTCCAGGGGTTTGAATTGGGATCGCACCTTCGACAACTGGCGTGTCAGCCGGCGCAGGAGTATCCAACTCAGCGCCGGATTTCTGTGTGGGCAACGCAGTCGAAGCGCTCAGCGCAATCGGGCTGCAGGCTGTCAAGAGAAGACCAAATCCCAGTAATAAATTACGCTTCTTCATCATATATCCTTATACGCACTGGAATGCGGCTGTTTTCACGATTCAACGTAAGCGCGCCCAAACGCAGTAAGAGTATAGATGCGATGCTAATGAGAAAACCAGTTAAAAAAATATGGGCAATCATATAAGCTCCTTTTATTTTTATTCGGTCTACCGCACCACCCACAGCGGCACGAAAGACCTGCAGATCAAAATGCACTCAAATTGTGATAACAGACGGGCTGGCGGTGCCAGGTCGGCTGGCAAAACCAGCCCGGTTGGCAGAACCAACCCGCCTGTCGATACATTTAGTGAACTATAGACGCACGGTTTGGAGCAAATCTTACCTGGCTGTGTGAACTACTCCCCTCTCTCGTGATTGAAGTACGATGCATCGAAGAGGTACGCTACACTCAGGTCATCAATAAAATAGTTGCAACACGCTTAGATCCTCCGCAGGCTCAGGACAAAAGTGCATCGCAACCGCGGTATTTAAAAAACAAGGGCCTGGTTTCACCCAAGCCCTGATCGCTTATCGAAAAGGTCGGTTCAGACCGAATATCAGACCGCCTCGACGGGTTCAAGCTGCTGTTCGGCTATAGCTACGTTGTACGCCTGCCCCATCAGATTTCCCATCACGGAATTAGCGTAGGATATTGTAATTACCACACCAATTACACAAAGGATGAGGCCCAAAGCGGCAATAAATCCGGTCAATATGGACCCTAAAAAGACCAGGATGTACGCTCCTGGTGCGGCGCGAACCAAACCCCATACTTCTCCAAAACGGAAGGCTGCTCCGAACTGCTCTTTGGCGGCAAAATTACCCAACGCCGCCGGAACGAAAAATGCCAGTAAGATGGAGTATAAAATTATCACGCAGTTCACACAGGCAAAAGCAGCCCAGGCGCTAGACGCGATTTCGTTACTGGCTGATGGGTCATAAGCTGAAGGGAATAAAATCGACACACAGGCTGATACCAGGATGATCGGCAGCGAATAAACAAAACCGATGATGAACACCTGAAATCCTCTCACAATGTAGCCGCCGAAATCGTTCCAATCAGCTAAGGGTTCCGGGTCTCGCCGGATAACACGCTTGGTAATTTCCAGCGACCAACCGGCGATCCAAAGCTGACCAATCAGGGGGATGAGCAAGAGCAGCGCGCCGATACCGAGCTTCTTCAGCCATTCTCGATCATCAAATTGATATAAAAAAGCCTTGCCGAATTCCATAACAACCTCCTCACGAACAAAAAATTTGGATTATTGATTAATGATAAATTAATCTTGCATAATTTTACCAAATAAAATCAAAAAGTGCAATGGAAAACGCTGAGGCGAGATCCTTGCCATCAGCGCTTAGAGCATACTTGCCAAATCCTTATCGATATTGATACTTAAAAATACAGGTCCCCACAATACCCCAGGGATTCCGAACGCCTATCAACGCCCCGAAATATGTTCGTTTATTCAAAATGACACCCTGGTGGATTTTATCCATTGACGGTTCACCGGGTCGAGGAGGTTTTTGAGAACACTGAGTAAACACCCAGCGATGGTTGCGGTCAGCAATCAACTGGGTGTAATGGGGTGTTAAATCACACGGCGAATACTGGTAAACGGGATCCCACTCTCTGACGTACTGCATTGTGACGTTGTAAACATCCTCGTAGATCGTGTATTTTATAACCGTCGGGTTATTGCGGTCTCCTTCCGGGATCGTAAAATTATATAAAATTTCTTCCTCATAATCGGTCTCTAAATTATCGAGCCGGATGAAGAGCTCAACCCCCGATTTGTTTATGATAGTGAGACGAACCAACTTCTTATCTACCGGTTTCGAACCCATGAGGAATAAAGCCAGAATCACGGCGATCAATGCTGCTCTTTTCATATTCCAGTTCTCCAATGTTTACGTCGTCACTACCATCTAGCGATCAGAAGACATAAATCTCCAAAGTTCTTCGTTCTTTAGGGTCAGCAGGGTGGCATAAGCTATGCAAGCATTAACGACCAACCCACCAGATGTTAAATTTTACCATCCAATTACGAAGATATACATATAACATCTGGGGAATTTTAGGTATTAATCTTTATGGGAAATCATTAACCCACCGTCCACATCAAAATCAAACCCAGAATAATTTTGAACTGCCCCGCCGCTTATTCCGACCGCAGCGCTTCGACAGGTTCAAGTGAAGCCGCCCGGTTGGCAGGATACAACCCAAAGAACAACCCGATTGCGGCTGAGAACAGTGTCGCTAACAGCACCACTTCAACCGTGATGACTGCATCAATGGATATCAACCTGCCAACTAAAATTGCAATCCCAAAACCCAACATAATACCGATTAAACCCCCGCCCAAACTGAGTAACGAAGATTCAACCAGAAATTGGCTCAAAACATCCTTCTTGCGGGCACCCATAGCCTTTCGCAGCCCTATTTCTTTAGTGCGTTCGGTAACAGTGACCAGCATGATATTCATGATACCGATACCACCAACCAGCAGGGAGACCCCGGCAATAGCGCCCAGGAATAACGTCAGCGTATTGGTTATGGTTTCAGCCATATCCACAATACTCTGCGTGGTGGTGATCTCAAAATCATCTTCTCCAAGGGTGCTGCGGTGGCGTGAACGCAGGATTTGAGCGACTTCTTCTTCTGCTGCCGGAACACCTTCGGCGTTGTTTGCCTGAACGTAAATCAAATCGACCTCATCCGAGGAGGCGCGCTTCAGCAAACGCAGTTGGGCAGTGGTCAAAGGAACCAGCACCTGATCATCACCAGAGCTCCCAAACCCAGCAGCCCCCTGTTCTTCCAATACGCCGCTCACCGTAAACACCTGACCATTAAGGCGCACTTTTTCGCCAATTAAATCCGTCGTACGGTTGAAAAGTTCTTCGGCCACATCCGTACCCAGCAGCACGATAGAGGCATAGTTTTCTAGTTGATCGTCTGTAATGGGTATCCCTTGCGCCACGTCGGCACTCTGTACCAGGTGATATTCGGGAGTTATGGCGACCAGGCTGGTACTCGTGCTCTCACCTGGAATGGAGACTTCCACCTTGCCCTGTAAAACCGGCGCAACGTTCTTCACTGAGGGCGCAAAACTGGGGTCTGCGATGACCTGCGCATCTCTGGTAGTAAGCGCTTCCGGGTTATCGGCCTCACCTCCCGAGCTTACAAACAGGATATTGGTGCCTATGCTTTCAATTTCCCCGGTAATGCTGGCTTGCGTGCCCTCCCCGAGACCCATTAAAGCGATTACCGCTCCCACGCCGATCACTATACCCAGCATTGTCAAACTGGAGCGAGTTATGTTTGACGATAAACTTTCGATTGCTTCCAAAAAAGACTGCCAGAGACTCATAGGTTATTCTCCAATACTACACGTCCATCACGGATGTTCACAATTCGCCCGGTATGTGCAGCGATCTCAGGATCATGGGTAACTATGATCAGGGTTGCGCCTTGATCATGGTTCAAGCTGAGCAGCAATTCCATGATCTCATCACCGGACTTCGAATCAAGGTTTCCAGTAGGTTCATCAGCCATCACGATTGAAGGTTCATTGACAATTGCCCTGGCTATGGCGACGCGCTGCTGCTGCCCTCCTGAAAGTTCGTTAGGACGGTGATTCATACGATCCCCAAGACCAACAACTTCCAGGGCACTCCTCGCCATTGCGCGGCGGTTTCTGCCATTCGTGGAGCTGTAGCGCAAGGGCAGCTCGACATTCGCCAGAGCGCTCGAGCGCGGCAGCAGGTTGAAGCCCTGAAAAACGAAGCCCACCTTGCGGTTGCGAATATCGGCTAACTGGTCATCGACCATTCCTGCCACCCTCTCACCGTCCAGGTAATACTCGCCAGATGTCGGGCTGTCGAGACAGCCCAGCATGTTCATCAGGGTGGACTTGCCAGAGCCGGAAGGTCCCATTATGGCGACTACTTCACCAGGCTCGATTCGCATTGAGAGACCCCGCAGGGCGCGCACTTCTACATCACCCATCTGATAGACCTTTGTCAGGTCCCTTGCATCAACAACCCATTCGCTCATCACTCACCTCCAACCCCGGGCGGAGCACCGCCCTCTCTGAGCCCCCTGCCGAACGGCAGCCCCATCTCGGGAGCTTCTTCCATTGAGGTCGGGTTCAGCACGACCGTGTCACCGGCTTTGAGATCACTCGACAGGACTTCGCTGTGGGTTTCGGAAGACAACCCCAGAGTTACTTCAACCGGCACCATCTCCCCGCCGGGTTTCATGATAAAAACCACCTGTACACCATCTTCGAAACGGATGGCCTGGTTGGGAATCAGTAAGGCTTGATCCTGCTGGGCGACCACAATTTCAACCTCCGAGGTCATCCCGGGTCGTACGTCTTCATCAGCATCTGCCAGCTCTACGGTCACAGTGTATTCGACCACACCCTGGTCGTTGGAACCGATCAGAGCGACTTCAGCTACGGTACCGTGATAACCTTTATCGCGGATAGCATCAAATGTTATCGTCACCGGCTGTCCTACCTCAATCTGGTTGATATCCACTTCAGAAACTTCCAGGTCCACGTACAATTTCGTCAGATCATCCACCCGGAAAGCTTTCGTGTTGGGTGAGACCTGATCTCCGGGCTGAGGGTACGCTTCGGTAATTGTGCCCTTTAAAGGTGTCTCAATCAAAGCCTGGGAGAGGTTAGCTTCCACCGCTGCAATGCGCGCTTGGGACGCATCGATATCGTCAGGGTCTGGACCATCTTTCCATGTTTCGTAATCCTCTCTGGCTTCAGAGAGATTTGCACTCGCCACCGCCAGTTCATATTCGTAATCCAGCCGTTTAACGGCAGAATCGTACTCACTTTGGGCATCACTTAAATCATCCAGGAGATTCTGACGGGTATTATTGCCCGACGATAAGTGCTTGTACGGTTCAAAAGCCTCCCGAGCCTGGTTGAGCTGCTCTTCCATGAGGTCCAGCGCTTCCATGGTTTCCAGGTCGACCTGGTTGGATGGCACAGTATAGTTATCCAGTTGATACTGAGCGTCACGCACCTCATTTGCAAAGGCGGAGATGGATTTCATGGCTTCGTTCTTGGCTTTTTCGGCGTTGGTATACAAATCGTCACGCGCATTATGAGCATCTGTCAGCTCAGCCTGAGCCAGGATGATGTTCTGGGGCAAAGACAACTGCTCCAATGTAGCCAGGACATCTCCATCCTTAACATTTTGTCCAATTTCCACATTCACTGCTTCAACGGTACCGCTGGTCTCCCAATACAGGGTGGCAGATTGGCCGGAATCCACCTTCCCAGTCGCGCTGATCGTTGAAACCAGGGTGTCTTGTTCGATGGCTGCCGTTTCAAGGTTGGAAAAGGCAGCCCGGGCAACCTGTGCATCCGTGTAGCCGCTGTAAAGGTAATAACCGCCCGCGATTAGGGCTACTCCTGCAACGATGAGAATGATTTTTATACTTGTTTTCATAATTACATTTACTCCTAAGTAAATCGTTTGCTGTTCCCGGGAGTGAAAAGCCAGGGCAGGCGCAAGCATGGCTTGCGCACTCCAAAACAGCAACAAGTGGAGGCGGATGAACACGCCTCCACTTGTCGTTTTTCCATTACTGGTTGGTTTCGAAGAACGGTGAACGGTGGTGTCGCATATTCCAGGGATTTATGCCCAGGTCCTGCATAATCTCCCAAGGAGGTTCACCAGCTTGCAGACGGGCTTTCAACTCGTCCAGATTGAGTCCAAGCATCTCCGTAAGCATTTCTCCGCCGCCGGGGAACATCTCGAACAGGTCAACGCCCTGCGCTTCAGCGATTTCAAACATCCTTTCGCCAGACTGCAAGCGTTCGTGAAGTTCCTCTGGCGTCAAGCCAAGTTTCTCGGCAAGCATCTCACCTTTGGCAGGGCGCATCTCAGCAAGGTCCACACCCTGACCGGCAGCAATCTGGAAGATGGACTCACCAGCATCCAGGCGGCTTTGAAGATCTTCAACCGTCATATCAAGCTTGTCAGCCAGCTTTTCGCCACCAGCAGGGAACGACTCCCAAAGATCAACATCCTGGTCAACTGCGATCTCATGTATGGTTTCACCAGCCTCCAGGCGTTCGCACAGATCTTCTGATGACAAACCGAGCTTTTCAGCAGCCATCTCACCTACAAATGGGAACTTCTCACACAGATCGACACCCTGACCAGCAGCAACTTCGAAGATAGTCTCACCGGCACCCAGGCGGGCGTGTAGCTCATCGGGCTCCATATCGAGGTGCTCAGCGAACCTTCCACTTTTGTTCGGACGCAGAGCTGTCATATCAACGCCCTCGGCTTCAGCAATCTCAAAGATAGACTCACCGGCTTCAATACGGGATTCCAGCTCTTCAACACTGACGCTCATCTCAGCTGCCATTCTCTCAAGAGAGGCGCCCTTCAGCGCGAAACCTTTAGCCCCAAACCACTGAAAGCCGTGTCCAAACCAGGCTGTCCCCCCTGATTCCATATTTCCCCGAGCCTGGAACCAGCGCGCCACCATAAAGGGAAAACCACCTTCCGGTTCGGTTGGTTCTTTGTCCTGGGCAAAGGCAAATCCCGCCGCGCCCAGCGCCAGCACTAGAACGCCAGCGACTGTGATCAAAACTAAATTTTTCTTCATTGTTACACTCCTTTCGTTCATAAGAGCGGGCTCAATCGCCCGCTTTGGTAATGTTGTCTCTACGATAGCAAATCTTTACCTTATTGAAAAGTGAACTCCGTAACAATATTCAAAAATAATAGGTGACTGGGGTCATATGGATGCTATGACCCTGATAAATATTCACGTCCCAAGAATTATGCTATGATGTGGGCATGAACAAATCTGAAATCGAACCGGGGTTGATCCAGGTATTCCGTTGGTATGCAATCCTGCGAGCCGTACTTGCTGCCTTCCTGCCATTTATTGGGTACCGACACAACATCAGACTGGGATTTGAACCGTCAGGCGATTTCATATTTCCCGCAATCTTCACAGCAGTTGAGGTCACCCTGCTAATTATTTACCTGTATTGGACCGAGCTGCAGAAAAAGTTGGGGCGATATTACCTCCCAATTGCATTAACGATCGCTACAGCAGGATTAATCATCGAGCAGCAGATCATATCGCCGGGTCAAATGTACTGGCAGCCGCTGCCTTTCTTATATATACTGGTCATATTTGTAGCCTGGCAGTATAGTTTTCGAGATGTGATCCTGTACACCATCGGGGCGGCTTTATTCGAAATTGCACTGGTCGTTATTAATCCCGAACCGAGCCTGATCCAACTACTACCGCCTGAAATCGGTCGCGCTGCTACTTTCGGAATGCTAATTTTTCGCTCCTTAACGTTTCTGTTGATTGGATATGTCGTCAGCCGGCTCATGCGCGCCCAACGGAAACATCGACAGGAACTGGCAGAGGTCAACCTCAAACTTGTACGCCACGCTGCAGCCCTGGAGCAGCTCACCATCAGCCGCGAGCGTAATCGCCTGGCGCGCGAGCTGCATGACACGCTGGCTCACACACTGAGCGCCCTGGTTGTGCAGATCGATGCCCTCTTCGCAGTATGGGAACCCATCCCCGACAAAGCTCGTAGGATGTTGGAGCAAATCCTGGACACAACCCGTTCCGGTTTAGACGAGACTCGCCGGGCGTTAGGCGCGCTGCGTGCTTCCCCGCTCGAAGAGATGGGATTGGCTCTTGCCGTACGATCATTGGCGGAGGATTTGGCTGACCGCAGTACTTTAGAATTGGAATTGGATGTCCAGGAGGACTGGGACGAATTACCCCCAGAAGTGGAGCAGACTTACTACCGGGTCGCCCAGGAAGCGCTTGAAAACATCGCAAAACATGCGAATGCTAACAAATTAACACTCACGCTGTGCGGCAATTCAGACAACCTGAACCTCACCATTCGTGATGATGGGCGCGGCTTCACTCCTCAAGAAATATCCGAGAAACGCCAACTCGGGTTGCAAGGTATGCAGGAAAGGGGGGAATTGATCGACGCCTTCTTGACCATTGACAGTCAAACAGGAGAGGGGACCATAGTCCAGCTCAAGATGAGTGGCAAACGATGATACGAGTTTTTATCTGCGACGACCAAGCAGTGGTCTGCGACGGGCTGGAGATGATCCTGAACGCAGACACACAAATCGAAGTTGTCGGCACCGCTTATGATGGCGCCGAAGCACTGGAACGCATCGCGACTGCCAAACCTGACGTGGTGCTGATGGATTTAAAAATGCCCGGAATGAACGGCATTCAGGCGACGCGCGAGATTCGGCGCAGATATCCCCACATCAGGGTCCTGGTGCTGACCACATACAGCGACGATGAGTGGGTCTTCGATGCCATCCGCAGCGGCGCATCTGGTTATCTGCTGAAAGGCACCCCACGCGCTGAACTTACCAACGCAGTCAAAGGCACTGCTGCCGGGGATACCCACATTGATCCCGGCGTGGCAGGCAAGCTCTTTTCTCAGGTTGCCAGATCCACCCCTGTGGCGAATACGACCGTGGTACAAGATTTAAGCGAACGCGAGCTGGAAGTGCTCAAACTGCTTGCGGGCGGCTTAACAAACGCCGAAATTGCAGAAAGTCTGTTCCTTACCAAGGGAACCGTACGTAATTACGTCAGCTCAATACTCGCCAAACTTGACGTTGAAGACCGCACCCAGGCGGCAATTTTAGCCGTGCGCCACGGGTTGGTGGATATGGGGTTGGAGTGATCACAAAGGGTTCTTTGCTCAGTGGTTTCTGTGGCTTAACCCTCCTGCTATCCCTAATTAGCAACGCGCAATTTCTAACTTGCTTCTCGCAATCCCTTACACACATCCAGTAACTCAATGATAAATGTAACGCCCTTACCAGGCTCGCTTTCTACCCGAATGACACCACCATGCAGCTCAACAATAGACTTCGCAATCGCCAAGCCCAACCCAGAACCTCCTTCTCCTCGACGGCGCGATTTGTCACCACGATAGAAGCGATCGAACACGAAAGGCAAATCTTCTGCCAGGATGCCCGGCCCGCCGTCCTGAACGCGCAACTCCACATGATCTAAAGAACATCCAGCCGATAATGTGATACAGCCATCGACCGGGGTATAACGCAGGGCGTTGTCCAATAAATTACCCATAACCTGTATCATGCGGTCATGGTCTATGTTGACTTCCGGAAGTGATGGAGCCAAACGTACTTGCAGCGCAATGTTCTTTTGGCGAGCGCGCGGCTTGTAGGCAGCAGCTACACGCTCTAACAACTCTTCAGGCGAGATAAAGGTGCGTGAAAGCGGCAGCTCACCCGCATCGGACAACGAAAGTGTGCGCAAATCCTCCACCAGCCGGTTGAGCCGTTGGGCTTCATCATGAATAATGTAAAACGTATCAGAATTAGGCGGGAGAGCGCCTTCATTGAGCGCTTCGGCGTGCCCCAATATTACACTCAGCGGCGTGCGCAAGTCATGGGCAATATCGGCTATCATTTTACGGCGCAATTCACGCGAACGTTCAAGGTCGGCGGTCATTTGATTTACCGAGAGGGCTAATTCGCCCAATTCGTCATGCGAACGGATCGTTACCCGTTGTGTCAGGTCCCCCTTAGCAACCGCACGTGTAGCCGATGTTAGTTCTCGCAGCGTGCGTGTGAGAGTTCTGGCCAAAAACAAACCCAGCAGCAGTGAAACCGCTATCGCTCCCAGCGCCCCGATAAGCAGGTTGCGGTAGAAGCGATTAAAAATTTCTGCTACGAACGGTCTCTCGGACAAACGGTTCGAACCGAAAATTATTGCACCGACCGCTTGCCTATCGATGAATATCGGCACTTCATCCCCCATTTTTTGTCTTAAGCGTTGATCTTCGGGGAAATGCCGCGAATCGGGAAAAATGATACTTCCTTTTTCGTCGGTAAGGATAAAGCCTCTTCCAAACTCGTTTACAAAAGACTGACTTGTGATCAAAGCCTCTACACCCTGCCAGCCATCGTTAGTCGTGTAATAGTCTGACAACCGGTCGATAAGGGCACCTTGGTTCTGGGCATCCAAGAAACTGCCAAACACTTTTTCTGTAATTTGACCGGCAGACACCGCCATCCAGGCAATGCCTACCATGCTGACCGCTAAAAAAGCGAGAACGAGTTTTAGGGTGATAGAGCGCATCGACTTACTCCGCGACGAAGCGGTACCCCACTCCATAGACAGTCTCGATGAGACGCGGTTGGCTCGGGTTGGTTTCTATTTTTGAGCGCAAGTTTTTAATATGGACATCAATCGTGCGTTCGTATCCCGCGAACGCGGTACCCTGTATCTGGTCAAGCAGTTCCAGGCGCGAGAAAGTGCGCCCCGGCGACGACATCAAGACCGCCAGCAGGTCAAATTCCGAGGATGTTAAATCAGCGGATTCATCATCAACCTTGACAAAATGCCCCTCCCGGTCAAGGGTGATGCCTCCACCGCGCAGCACCTGGGCGGGAGGCAGGCTTTGTCCCACTCTACGCAAAACAGCCCGCACCCGGGCGGTTAATTCACGGGGACTGAATGGTTTAGTAACGTAATCATCTGCCCCAAGCTCTAACCCCAACACCTTGTCACCTTCTTCTACTTTAGCGGTGAGTAAGATGATGGGCGTTTCGCGTTCCTTGCGGTGTTGGCGCATAAACTCGTAGCCGTCCATTTCGGGCATCAATATATCAAGAATTATAAGGTCAGGTTTACCCTGCCGGGCAACAAACAGCGCCTCGCGCCCGTCCTCTGCAGTTATCACCCGAAAACCTTCTTGAGTCAGATACGATTTCAACAGGGATACTAACCGTTCTTCGTCATCCACGACCAGGATGGTCTTTAACATCGTACTACTCCGACACACTTTTTTCTTTTTCAGCTTTACTTATCAGCATCACTTCCAACCCCTCGGCAAACCCAACTTCATTTTCAGTGCTAGAATTTTACCCATTATCGCACAGCTTTAGAGTATGGATAGGGCAGATTACACCAGATGGCTTCGATATATTCCCCTGACTTATCCGTGTCATGATCAGAATTTTACAGAAATACCCCTTATTCATCTAATATCACCTTTACCTACGAGCGAACCCCAGTAGAATTTTCCCATAGTCGGTTCACCGGGTCGAGGACGCTCCCGAGAGCATTCGGTAAACACCCATCTATGCTACCTGTTTGCATTTAACTGGGTTTTTCCCGTCGAATTACCGCATATTGTATAGCCGTAAACTGGATCCCAATTTTCAACATAATAAACCTGTACATCATAAACATCCCGATAGATCGTAAACTCCTTAACTGTCGGATTTTCATGGTCACCTTCTGGGATCGTTAGACTATAAGTTACGTCATCCACATAATTCGTTGCTAAATTGTCGAGGTGGATGAAGAGCTCAACCCCCGACTTGTTGACGATGGTCAGGCGAACCAGCGCAGTTTTTGCGGGTTTTGCACCTATCAGAAATAATGCCAGAATAGCGCTGATCAACGCCGCTCTTTGTATATTCACAGCTAATTTATCCCGCTTTTCCTTCCAACAGTGTAATAATCGCCTCGATGAATGCAGGATTCACGCCTGAACCCGCTCCGCGCGTCCCACCTCGTTCAGCAATTGCCGTTTCCCGCTGTTCAGGGCTTAATCCTGCTCCCCCAGCGCCACCACCTGGACCACCGCCTCCACCTGGACCACCACCGAAACCTCCCGGAAGCCCTTGACCACTTTCACGAGCCGCCTGAGCCGTGGCTTGCATTTCGGGAGTAAAATCCCCGCCCCCCCCGCCAAATGATAATCCTAATTCCTGAACCACCTCAAACATGTCCTCGCGCCTGAGCTGCATAGCAGCGATGGTCGCGATCTGCTCAGGAGTCATGATTTCTTGAATCTGATTATAGACCGCACCCACTTCCTCAGCGGCAGCGGTATCGCTTGAACCCAGGCTGTGGGCAGCCTTCCACAATGGCAGCAGTTGCACGGCCTGGTCTGAATCCACGGTCAAGTCTGTATCCTCAAGCATTAATGTTCCCACGACTAACTGCATGAGGACACTGAGTGCGTTTTCATAGTCGCTGTTCAGAGATGCCGCTATACCGGATGTGTCACCGGCAGCATCTTCTGAAGTGCCAGCCTGTGTATCCGATGTACTGGATTCGGCCTCTTCGGTCGTGATCTCCGGCGTATCCGATGTGCTTGTATCAACCCCTTCCGTCCTAACTCCAGTCTTATTTACGGTCTCGCCACAAGCAACGAGAACCAAAATCAAGATCAATGATACTAGAATAATTGTCGTCTTTTTCATTTTTTATTTCCTTTCCTTTACGTATTTACGATATTGTCTCTACCTTATTTATCTAATGTGCTTTCCCTGATTCCTAGTCCATAGTCCCTGCTTCCAAAATTTACTCATGCCGCAGCGCCTCGATTGGATCAAGCTGGGCGGCTTTGTTGGCGGGATAGTAACCAAAGAAAATACCTACCGCGGCGGCAGAACTGAAGGCAAGCAGGATGGAAGTAGGAACGATAACGGTTCGCATTCCACCTGCTTCACCGAAGAGCCAGGAGCCGCCGACACCAGCAAACACGCCGATCAGCCCCCCTACAAGGCTCAACAGCAGCGCCTCGGTCAAGAACTGCCATCGAATGTCATTAGGGGAGGCGCCCACTGCCTGGCGGATGCCGATCTCACGCGTTCGTTCAGTCACGCTGACCAGCATAATGTTCATGATCCCAATTCCCCCCACCAGCAGGGAGACCGCGGCCACCCATGCCAGCAAGTTCCGGAACGCTTCCGTGGTTGCCTCCTGGGTTTCAATAATATCTTGCTGCGTTTGCACGACGAAATCGGGCGATTCCAGAGACACGTCGTGACGTTTAGCGAGCAGGAGTTGGATTTGCAGGATGATATCATCGAGGTTTTCCTGATTCTCGATCTCGACATAGATGACCCGCACACGGTCTCCGAAGATCCTTGCAAACTGAGTAGGTGTGAATTTCTGGAAAACGACCGTGATAGGAGCGTACAGCCTGGCATCATAATCCACATCACCCACCAACCCCTTTTCAGCCAATACACCGATAACGGTCAGCTTGGTGTTGTCCACCGTGACCGTTTGGCCGACTGGGGGTGTATCCCCAAAAAGCTCCTGGGCTAAACTGCTTCCCAGAACCGCCACTTTCTGCGTGCGATCCACTTCAGATTGGTTAAAATAACGACCTGCCTCTATGGACACATCCCGCACCGCAGGAAAATCGGGCGTCGTGCCCAGGATGGATACTTCATCAATAGTAATACCATCCGCTTTGACGCTTTGGGTGCTACCCTGCTCAACGACTACCCCTGTTACTCCATCAACCTCTTCCGCGAGCGCAAAGGCGTCGTCGTACACCAATCCGCCGCTGGGAGGCCCCTGACCTGCCCCACCCCGCTGGAAATTCGAGTAGACAAAGACCAAATTGGTCCCTAAACCTGTGATCTGTTCTTCAATCGTCGCTTCTGTGCCAGCGCTTATGGAGATCATAACGATCACCGCCGCGACGCCGATAATGACGCCCAGCATAGTCAGCAGGGAACGCAGTTTATTGCTCACCAGCCCTTTCCAGGCAACTCGCAGTACTTTAGATAGCGACACGAGATTCTTCCTTTGAGCCAGACGTAGGCACTTCATTCCCATTTGGCCCATCAAACTCAATACGTCCGTCACGGAACCGTATAGTGCGCTGGGCGAATGCAGCTATCTCCATTTCGTGGGTCACCATGACGATGGTGCTGCCCCCCTCATGCAGTTCAGTTAAAAGCCCCAATATCTCTTCGCTTGATTTTGTGTCCAGGTTGCCGGTAGGCTCATCAGCCAAGATGATTACCGGGTCGTTGACCAGCGCCCGGGCTATCGCCGCGCGCTGCCCCTGACCTCCTGACAACTCCTGGGGCAGGTGGTGCGCCCGGTCGGCCAGACCTACCGAAGCCAACACTTCCAACGCCTTCTCCTTCTGTTCGACGTCAGTCATATTATTATGGCGGTTGTACAACAAGGGCAGCATCACGTTTTCTAGGGCCGGTGTGCGGGGGAGCAAATTATACGATTGGAAGACGAAGCCGATTTGACGGTTGCGGATAACAGCCAATTGCGCCTTGTCAAGATTGCTGACGTCCTCCCCTGCTAGGAGGTAGCTCCCGGAGGTCGGGCGGTCTAAGCAGCCCAGGATGTTCATCAGGGTGCTCTTACCGGAGCCAGAGGGTCCCATAATTGCTACGAACTCATTCTCTTCAATGCGCACACTCACCCCATCCAGCGCTCGCACCTGGACCTCGCCCATACCGTAGATTTTTGTTACATCCGTGGTTTGAATAATAGTCTGCTTTGTCATGTCCCCATCCACTATTCCGTCTCCACAATCCCGGTCGTAACAATTTCGCCGGGCTGCACGCCGGTCAGGATCTCTGCCGAGGTGAAGTCCATCAACCCAACGGTCACCACCCGCAGTTTTGGTTCCCCATCTTGCATCACAAAGACGGCGTACTCCCCGGGGCTCAATTCGTGCAAGGCTTCCACAGGAACGATAACCGCATCCTGCGCCTTTCCAGCGATCACATCTACTGAAGCGTTCAAACCAACGAGCAAAGTCTGAGGGTCGGCAAGTGGACTTGCTTCGGCAAGTGGACTTGCTTCGGCAAGTGGACTTGCTTCGGCAAGTGAATTTGCATCGAGTTGTGCAAGCGCGCATACCACCTGAGTGGACGAAACGGTTATCAAACTGGGGTTAACCTCCACAATACGACCGCTAAAGACATCATCAGCCAAGGCGTCGAAGATCACTTCCACTTCATAGCCGACAGCTACTTTGTCTAGATCGATTTCATCCAGGTAGACTTCTATCACCGGTTGGCTCAAGTCAGCCAGCGTGATGATTGGAGTCGTGCTCACGTTCTCACCCACGTTGGCCAATGTATCCAAAACGGTACCGTCCATCGACGCTAATAGGTCAACGAAGACCTGGGCACCCTGCGCCTGAGCTAACTTGGCCTCGGCGCTGGCAAGCTGAGCTTCCGCCAGGGCGATATCATCAGGATTGGGACCCGCTATCAATTTCTCGTAATCTGCTCTGGCTTTCTCCAGATTGGCTTCAGCAGTTTCCACTTCATATTCATATTCCAGACGTTTCACCGCCGCGTTGTAATCGCTCTGTGCATCATACATTTCCTCCAGGAGCTTCTGGCGTGTCGCGTTGCTCGAAGATAAATACTTATACGGCTCGAATGCATCCCGAGCCTGGTCTAGCTGCTCCTTCATCAGGTCGAGGGCTTCTATAGGATCCAGATCCACCTGATCCATTTGCACCGTGTAGTTATCCAATTGGTATTGGGCGTCTTTTACATCCTCTGCATACGCAGCAAGGGCTTGCATAGTTTCGGCTTTTTCTGTTTCAGCGTTTAAATATAGATCATCCAATGCCTGCTGGGCTGAAATTATTGACAGCTCCGCATCGGCTATCGAAGATGCGATTGACTCATCCGTCTGGTTTGTCTGTAAACGCGCCAGGACCTGCCCTTGCAGTACTTCCTCCCCCACGCGTACGAGCATTTCGCTCAGCACCCCACTCTCCTGAAAACCGAGACCGATCTCAGCAGCAGGGACGATCTGACCGGCTCCACTGGCGAAGATGGTGAGATCGCCGCGTCTGGCGACCGCTGTCTGGACGGGCGCCGCTTCTGCTTCCGTGTCGCTTGGCAAATATAAGTTGCTGTAGAGCAGATATCCTCCAGCTATGAGGACGACAAGCGTAATAACAACAAGCCAAAATTTTTTTTTACGTATCATTGAAGTTTACTCTCATTAAATAAACTTGCAAAATCTTCAAAATTCCTATCCCCGCCGCAAGCGGACGGCGTATTACGGAATTTTGCCCCTTCGGGTACAGATTTTGCTAAAACTTGGAACCCACGTAGCAAGCTACGGGGTATTCCAACTAGAATAAATCTGTAATATGGCTTTAGCTCCCAATATAACAAAAGAGGTTAAAGAAATAGTTAGGAAGTTATGTAGAAATTATGAAGAAATTCGCGAATGAGTATGTATTTTAATCCTTCAGATGCCAACTTAAAAAGGGCGTGGATACAAACCACGCCCTTTTTTATGTCTCGTATCAGCGGGAACTAATGTTGTGCTATCATTTTCTCTCAAGCCTGTGCCGCTCATCTACCTCTGTTTCTACGCACAACTCAGGTTGTTGAGCATTCGGTCTGCCTGCTCCTGGGTAATGCTGCCATCAGCGACGGCTTGCTGCAGCATTTCAGCGCGGGCAGCCTGCAAAGCGGCCTGAACTTCAGCCATGTCGAGACCCAACTCTTCAACCAACGTGCGAATAGTCTCGCCACCAGCTAAATATTCCTCAAGTTCCTCTGTTGGTGTACCCAGCACTTCAGCAAGCGTGGTCTGCCAGGCTGTGTCATCCTTATCTTTCAAGCCAAATCTGCCTTTCCCAGCGTGACCAAATACTTTCAACTCGCTCTGGCGATCGGTCATCTGTACAGCCTGTTCTTGTGTAATATTGCCCTCAGCGACGGCTTGCTGAAGCATTTCAGCACGGGCAGCCTGCAAAGCGGTCTGAACTTCAGCCATATCGAGACCCAACTCTTCAACCAACGTACGAATAGTCTCGCCACCAGCTAAATGTTCCTCAAGTTCCTCTGTTGGTATACCCAGCACTTCAGCAAGCGTGGTCTGCCAGGCTGTGTCATCTTTATCTTTCAAGCCAAATCTGCCTTTCCCAGCGTGACCAAATACTTTCAACTCGCTCTGGCGATCGGTTATCTGTTCAGCCTGTTCTTTAGTAATATTGCCCTCAGCGACGGCTTGCTGAAGCATTTCAGCACGGGCAGCCTGCAAAGCGGTCTGAACTTCAGCCATATCGAGACCAGACTCTTCAACCAACGTGCGAATAGTCTCGCCACCAGCTAAATATTCCTCAAGTTCCTCTACCGACATCCCGAGTAACTCGGCAATCGCGGCGTTCAGGATTTCGTTGTCCCTAATACCTAGGCCTCTGCCTGACCCGGGCCAGGGTGGACGCCTACCTCCTGACCTAGAACCCAAACGATCAGGCAGTGTTGGCCCTTGGGCAAAGGCTATTGTTGCCCCGGCGAGCACGACCAAAGCAACGAGCACAGAAACAAATATTGCTACTCTTTTATGCTTTTCCATTGTTATTACCTCCGTAAGTATGTGTCCGCCCAGAATTGTGTTAATTCTTTACTAGTTTCTGGACTATTTACCTTGTGCCCAGAGCATACCAAAAGATTGTTCAGAACTTATTAAGGACTGATTTGGAAATGATGTGGATCTTTTCCCACCCCACAACTAGCAAAGGCGGCTCCCACGCCGCCCAAAATTCATCTCATTCCAAAGTAGCCGATGTCATCACATCCCCTTCTGGAGTCCTTTCCGCCATCGCCAGGAGAAAGCCGGTGTACATCAAAATCACCCCAATCAATTCGCTTACGTACAACCAATCCACCAAGCCAGCTTTAACAAACGAACCCGCCATAGCCGGCATCAACGCTCCTGCCGCGATAAGAATATTGCCTACCATACGTTTGGCGAGCACCTTCTTTCGCCAGAACAGGTACGCCGAATAAACCGCACCGCCCACCAGCGCGATCGTACCGTAGACATTGAGCAGTATGGTCAAACCTATGGTAGCCCCGTTTCGCACCAAAATTTCTTTATATTGGGTTGATGCCATCTGACTCACGTCGTAGGACACAGTTTCGGACGTGATCGGTGCTACGATCATTAATCCCAAGGAAATCAGTGAGAGGATCACTAACACCACAGCCAGGCTTCTCGCCACACCGTGTTTGCGCACCAAAAGGTACACAGACCCCTGCCCGAGCCAGGCCGCCGTCAGCATCGCGCCGCTGAGGTACCACAACTTTATCGCCCACTCACTAAACGTGAAAGTCAAGATCACTTCGGTCAGCGTTCCCAGACCGTAAAACACCAAGCCAATACCCCAAAAGAGCAGGTGATTGGTCCGCTTGATGCGGTATCTGTTTAGCACGGCAGCAGCGAAGACAAAAGAAATGATGGTTGATAAAATTGAAATATATTGCACGATTACCTCCAGGGGATAAGGGAGAGGTGAGAGGGGTTGGGGGATAATGTTTAGTCGGTCATATCCCAGGAGTCAAGCCACTCAAGGAGAGCGCCACAATAACCAGTGTCGCCAGCAAGCCTATTAGAAGAAGGATCAACAAAATCGGCACCAGGTACTCGGTCCACTTTGACGGGGTGAAGCGTTTACTCTTCTTCCTCATTGGTTCGCTCATCCAAATATATTTGTCGGGAACAACTTTGCCGTTTACCCTCTGCTTATTAAACCATAGTTCTCGCAGAGAACCCTGAGAATTGTATTAAATCTCTGCGGACTCCTTGGGTCAAAATCTTCAAACAATTTACATCACACAGCAGACAACAATTTCTCGCCCGCCTCCCGTCAAATAAATAACAACAGAGCCCGCAGAGAGCCAAGAGAGAATAAAGCTGTCTCCGCGTGCTCTGGGTTAAAAACCGGTTCCTTTTTTTACCCTCATGATTCTCCATGCAGCATACCCAGCAAGTGGTCGAGTACCTTTTCGCCCCGCAAGCGTAAAGCGCTGTGTTCGTACTCGCTGGTGACCCACAGCTTGATCCCTTTAATATTGGCAGCTGTACCCTCAGAAAATATTCGCTCGACGTACATATCGTTGTAATAGACCGCCGCCACGCACGGCACACGGTTCTCTCTCAATTTGGCGATATCGTAAAGCATCGACCAGCCCTCATAAACTGCCAGGATTTCAGCAGCTCCTTTGAGCGGTCGCAGGTACTCGTATTCGTCGAACATCCAAGGGTAGATCATCTCGCCAGTGAAGTAAACCGGTTTATCCGGGTTCAGATCGAACTCAGGGAACTCTACCCGCACACGTTCAGCAGACCAATTGGAAGCCCCCTCCTGGCAGTAAATCGATTCGTGCAGGATCGCATAGATGGGGTTGGTCTCGAAAGGTTGGGCGTTCTCCACCGCGCGCAGGAACGGGTAGCTGAGCTCACGACCCCCAGCGCCGTCCACAAATGCTCCCTCAAGGAGATAATGCACCTTTTCAAATCCATCGCTGGCACCGAACACCATTCCCAACTGCTGGAAGCGCCTGGGTGTTAATCGACCTCCACCAGGTAAACGGACATTGATGTCTTTTATATATGCGACAATATCCTGCGCCAGCTCCATATCCTCTGGATAACGTTCGTAATACCTCTTATTATTCTCGATTACACGCCGGTAAGTGGCACGGTATATGTCATCTAGCGAGCGTTCTAAGGGGGGTAAACCGCCGGTGAAGATCACTTCCCGCAAGCCTTCTGGAACCGCCGATAGATATTGGAGAGCACAAAAGCCTCCGTAGCTTTGACCCAGGACGCTCCAGAGTTGGTCTTCCCCCACCAGTGAGCGCCGAATCCACTCCGCGTCCTGCACGATGGCATCCGCACGAAAATGCTTCAAATAATCCGCCTGTGCCTGGGGGTCTGGGAAACTAGTCAGGGTCTGGGACAGCACCGGGTTGCTGCGAGCAGTGCCGCGCTGGTCAAGCAAGAAAACGCGGTATCCCTGCAGCGCCCTTTTCAACCAGCCGGACCGTTCGGTTGGGCGCGGGGAACCAAAGCCGGGTCCGCCCTGCAAAAAGAGCAGCCAGGGAAGGTCGTCGTGCTCCTTGTCTGGTGCAACGATCTCACGCCCAAATACGGTGATCGTCTTTCCTTCCGGCTTACTGTGATCAAGCGGGATAGTAAATTCGTGATCGGTTATTACCAATCCGGGTATGTGATGGATGAGGTTTTGCATGGAATTGTTAGCTCCTGTTTGATGAAGTCAGTGGTCGGCTCAACTTCGTTGAGCTTGGCATATTTGCTCGTTTCACTCGCAAAATGCATGCACGCTCCAAAATGCCTATGGACTGCTGAAGGCGCAAGCATGTCTGGCTCAAAATACATGAGCTTGGCACTCCAAAACACGCTTCGCAATATCTGGCTCAAAACACATGAGCGGCTAAAAATTTATGAGCTTGTCACTCCAAACTATCACTACCTACCGCAGTATGAACCCATCCCGCAAGGGGTCGTCCGGGGCTATAAGCAGTTCGCTGCGCCCGCATATGTGGGCAGTCCCGGTTATCTTCGGAATGACGGCCTCGTATGGACCAAATTTCGTGATCTCGATGATCTCCCCAGTGAAGCAGGTTCCTAAAATGCTCTCGACCACGAACGGCTCTCCAGCATCCAGTTCCCCACGTGCATAGTGAATTGCCGCCCTGCCACTCAACCCGGTGCCTGTCGGGCTGCGGTCCACTTCGCCATCCGCAAATACACATACATTACGGCTGTGGTGACCACCTTCTAGGGCGTCGCCGATAAAAATCGTGCCGTACAGGAAGCTCAAATCGGGTTCAAAAGGGTGTTCAATAACCAGGCTGTTCATTACTGCATGTTTGATCCGCACACCAACATCGATTAATTCCCGGTAGTTCTCTTCCGCCAAGCCCACCCCGGCTTCCTCCGCCCGGCAGTAAGCGTAAAAAGCGCCTCCGAAAGCGATATCATAATGGATGGTTCCAAGACCGGGTACCTCTACGGTTTGATCGAGGGCGTAAACGAAAGAGTGAACGTTGTGAAAGGAAACTTGTTTGACAATACCGCCCTCGCGGCGAGCGTAAACCGTCACGCGTCCGGCGGGAGTATCCATCTTTATGACCGGCTCGTCGCCTTCTATTTGGATCATGCCGGTATCTAAGACCACTTTAGCGAGAGCGATGATGCCGTGACCGCACATGGTGCTGTAGCCTGCGTTGTGCATGAACAGCACCCCCAACGTTCCGTCCGGCGTTACCGGTTCTGTGACCAGACAGCCGTACATATCGGCGTGACCGCGCGGCTCCCACATTATCGCCGTGCGCAGGTGATCCAGGTTTTGCCGGACATAGCGGCGCTTCTCCAGGATAGTACCTCCAGGCAGGTAGGGATACCCGCTGGTGACCACCCGCAGCGGTTCCCCAGCTGTGTGAGCCTCTATGGTGGTGATGCGCAGCCAATTGGAGGGCGGTACCCAATTAAGCGCTTTATTCATGAATCCCTCTCGATCAATCACATGAATTCTTTCCGGGTCGGCTTCCTTGGTTCAGGGCTGTCTGTAAACTGAGCCGATACTTAATCTCCAAACTCGATCCCCTGCGCCAAAGGCAGTTCGCCTGAATAGTTGATCGTGTTCGTCTGGCGGCGCATGTAAGCTTTCCAGGCATCAGAACCGGACTCGCGCCCGCCGCCGGTCTCCTTCTCACCGCCAAATGCCCCGCCGATTTCAGCCCCCGAAGTGCCTATGTTCACGTTTGCAATTCCGCAGTCCGAACCGCCGGGAGCCAAAAAGGCTTCCGAATATCGTACATTGTTGGTGAAAATTGCGCTCGATAATCCCTGTGGGACGTCATTGTGCATATAAATGGCCTCATCCAGATCCCCATATTCCATCAGGTATAAGATCGGCGCAAAAGTCTCAACTTTGACGATATCGGTCTGGGCAGGCATTTTAACGATGGTGGGTTCGACGAAGTTAATGCCCAGATCGGGGCGCATTTTCCCGCCGGTCAGGATCTCACCACCCTGCTCCTTTGCCGCCTCAAGAGCCTCAAACATCTCCTCGACCGCCTTCCCTTCAACCAGAGGTCCCATTAAAATCCCATCTTCCAATGGGTCACCAATGGGTACCTGTTGGTAGGAGTCAACCAGAGCGCGGGTCAGGCTGGGCGCAATGTCCTCCTGCATGATGATGCGGCGCGTGCTCGTGCAGCGCTGTCCAGCCGTGCCGACTGCGCCAAACAGGATCGCTCTCACGGTCAGATCCAAATCGGCGTCTTCGGCGACAATGATGGCGTTGTTACCGCCCAATTCCAGAATCGTGCGACCGAACCGTTGCGCAACCATACTCGAGACATGACGACCGACCCTGGTCGAACCAGTGAAGGAGATCAAAGCCAGGCGGGGGTCGCTGAGCATCAAGTCGCCTACGTCTCTCCCGGATCCAATAACCAGATTGAATATTGCGCTCAAACCGTGATCAGCCGCGACATTGTTAGCAATCTTCTGCACCGCGATGCCGCACAACGGCGCCAGCGAGGATGGTTTCCACAGCACGGGGTCGCCACAGACAGCGGCGATGGCAGTGTTCCACGCCCACACAGCAACCGGGAAGTTGAAGGATGTGATCACACCCGCCACCCCCAACGGATGCCACTGCTCGTACATGCGGTGACTCGGGCGTTCAGAGTGCATGCTGAGACCGTAAAGCTGGCGCGAAAGACCAACCGCGTAATCGCATATATCAATCATTTCCTGCACTTCGCCGTGTCCTTCGACCCTTATTTTCCCCATTTCCAGAGCAACCAGGTCGCCCAACGGTTCTTTGAGTTCCCGCAGCGCATCTCCCAGGTCGCGCACTACCTGACCGCGCTTGGGCGCCGGCACGCTGCGCCAGGACAGAAAGGCTGTATGCGCTTTGGATGCAACCTGCTCGTAAGTATCCGCTGTCGCCTGAATGACGCTTGCAATAGGTTCACCGCTAGTCGGGTTATAAGAGACAAGCTCCACCCCCTTGGGGTCGATAATCCATGCATCCGGTCCGCTGCAGCCGCCGGGGTTAATTTCTTCGATTCCTAATTTCTCCAGTAAAGTTTTCATCCATTATCCTCCCAGTAAAGGTCGTAAATCTATACTCGATTTTACCATGCAGGTCAGGAAGATTTATTCTTCCCGGAGAATGTATTCTCGATAATTTCGACCTGTCTTATAATACTTCTCTTATATCCTTGTAATGCTTTTGTAACCTTTATCATGTAGACTTATGATCAATGTGTAATATTTATCTTTTTTTGGTGTCACTGCGAGGGGCGCAATGTGCCCTGAAGTAGTCTCATTGTCTACAGGGAGATTGGGCATACAGAGAACGTTGGGCAGTAAAGAACACTGCTTCTTAAGGATGAGATTGCCACGTCGCTGCGCTCCTACTAAGAAACTGCTAAGTTTCTTTCTGTTAGAGCCCCGTTTTTGCGGAGTGGGTTTACTCGCAATGACACTCGTTTGTCGGCAATGGAGAACATTGGGCAGTAAATACCACTGCTTAGGGCGTGGGAGCCGGCTCGGGAGTCACTAGCTTGGCAACTGGGAGTAGATAGCTAGGTTTTTTATAATCATCTTATTTTTGAAGGAGCATTACATGTCATCATCATCCAAATATAAATCTGTCCCGGTGCGACCATCTGAGATCACTCCGGAGCACATATACTTAAACCGGCGCCATTTTCTAAAGTCGATGGGTATCGTGGGCGTAGGGGCGCTGCTGGCGGCTGCCTGCGGTATATCGGAGGACCAGCAAACAGCATCAGCCACCAAGGCGGGCAGCCCAGCCGGAACCGGCTCATCAGAGGCTACACCCAGTGGGACGACAGCAAGCGAGCTGAGCGATACGCCAAATACTTACGAGGAAATCACTAACTACAACAATTTCTACGAATTCACTACCAACAAAAACCGCGTCGCTGGTCTCGCCAAAGATTTTGAATCCACGCCCTGGCAGGTCGAGGTCTACGGGCTGGTGAACAATCCCAAGACCTTCGGCATTGAAGACTTGCTCAAGTTTCAGCAGGAGGAGCGCATTTACCGTATGCGATGTGTCGAAGGTTGGTCGATGGTCATTCCCTGGCTGGGATTTACATTGTCGAGCCTGTTAAATGAAGTCGAACCGCTTTCTTCTGCTAAATACGTAAGATTCGAGACCCTCCTTGATCCCGAGAAGATGCCCGGACAAAAAAGTCCGGTCTATCCATGGCCTTACCAGGAAGGACTTCGTATGGATGAAGCTATGAACGACCTGACCATCCTATCAACAGGGTTGTACGGTAAGGAGATGCCCAACCAGAATGGCGCGCCCATACGATTGGTTGTGCCCTGGAAATATGGTTTTAAAAGTATTAAATCCATCGTCAAAATTGAGCTCGTGGATGAAGAACCGGAAACCTTATGGTCAAGCATCGCACCTAACGAGTACGGTTTTTACGCCAACGTCAACCCCGAAGTCGCTCACCCGCGCTGGTCTCAAGCCAGCGAACGCCGCATCGGTGAACGTAAGCGCCGCCCAACTATGATGTTCAACGGATACGCTGAAGAAGTCGCCCATATGTACGAAGGTATGGACTTGAGTGTTTATTATTAATGCCGTCATCTCTCAGTTGAACAAAAAAACGTCGAATCACAGGATTGTGGTGCAAGCGCAATGAAACTAAAGATTACCCCACTGCAGTTTGTCGTTCACTCAGCAGCCTTTCTGCTGAGTGCCTGGGTTATTTGGGACCTGTTTTTCAACACCCTGAACATCAACCCCATCCAGACCGCCATGCAGCACAGCGGTAAAATCGCCCTTATCTTCCTGACTCTCAGCCTGGCATGCACCCCGCTTAATATACTTTTTGGTCTCCGTCAGACACTTAAATTACGCCGCACTCTGGGCTTGTTCGCGTTCATGTTCGCCGCGTTTCATTTCTCTATCTTCGTGGGCATAGATTACGCATTTGACTGGTCTTTGTTAAAAATCGAATTTATTGAAAAGCGCTTCGTGATTCTCGGTCTGGGGGCTGGTACAATCCTGACATTGTTAGCCATCACATCGTTTAAATGGTGGAAGAAGAAACTGGGCAAAAATTGGAAGCGCTTGCACAAATTTGTCTACCTGGCAGCAGGTCTGGTAATAGTGCACTACGCCTGGGCCAAGAAAGGCGATCTCTTCAGCTTACAGGGTGACATCCTGGGACCACTAGCCTTTGGTCTGGTTATCGTCTTCCTGCTGGTCATACGAATTCCGGCAGTTCGAAAATTTGTCAAAAGCTTGCGTGGTCGAGTAAAACGCCGGCAAATCTCCACCTCCACTTCGAAAGAACCTGCGAATTTATGAGAGATCTCTTCAAACAAACTCAAACATCATATAGGATGCCTTGATGACTGCCAGGGTTTGTTTGCCTTCTGAAATTCCAGAATTATCCACCGGAGTATTATGAAAAAGTTATACCTTACAGTCCTGCTGTTGACTCTCACAGCCTGCAGTGCGACCATTTCCACCCAAAGCGAGTCGAACCTAACATCCACGCCCCCTCAAAGCGACTCCACAACCAAATCTCCGACTCCATCCCTGGCGACCTCTCTGCCCACGAACACCTCAGTACCCTCTCCAATCCCTGCCACCAGCTCGCCTGCGCCATCCGAGACCCCAACCCTCCAGGTATCAGCAACCACTGCGGCAACTGTACAGGACGTGCGCGTCGAAACCGCCGATGGGTTAGTCATTACCGGAACATTCCATCCCGCAAGCTGTCCACCGCCATGGTCAGGAGTACTGCTGCTGCATATGGTCTATGGTGACCGTTCTCAGTGGGATGAACTCGTCCCTTTGCTGACGTCTAACGGTTATGCTGTAGTCGCCATTGATATGCGCGGGCATGGCAGCACTGGCGGCGAGATCAATTGGGAGAAAGCTGAAGATGATATTTTAAGGGTCTGGAGCTACACGACCGGACGCGAGGATATTGATCCATCACACTCCGCTTTGATTGGCGCCAGCATAGGTGCAAACATGGCACTGGTTAGCGCAGCAAACCAACCCGAGGTCAATACGGTGGTACTGCTCTCTCCTGGACTGAATTACTTTGGAGTCACCACAAGCGATGCGCTGGAAGCCTACGGACAGCGACCAATCCTCATAGCTGCCAGTTCCGAGGACACAAACTCAGCCGATTCGTCTCAAGAGTTGGTCAAAACTGCTCTGGGGGAATCGAAACTGCTGACCTACGACGGCGCCGGTCACGGGACTGCAATGCTCCAAAACGAGCCAGAGCTCCAGAAAATTATCCTGGGATGGTTAGATCAATATCTCAAGTGATCTGACGATAAGTTTATCCTGCCATACCGGGTGCGTTATACCTGATATTTCCCGCGCCTATTCTCCATTTTTCTCTTGACATACAGACAATTGATTTGTATTATTAAATAACTGACTGATCAGTCGATTATTATCGGCAGCCAGTACATTGTGGGAGGAATGCTGCTGGCGGTCAATAAACGATAGAAACAAGATTCTCGCGCCCAATCATATATACGTAAACAAAGTATATATATATAATGTAGGGATATGGGATATAAGGAGGTATCACATGGAAATTCTAATAATTGTACTTGCTATGGTCGTGGTCGGCTTGATCATGGGTTTCATCGCCGGTTTGATTTGGAAAGACGACCGACCAATAGGCGTCAAAGGTGATTACCTCGTTGCGGTGATCGCTGCCGTCATCACGGGTCTGCTCGACTGGTTCGTGATTCCGGCTATGGGTTTCAGCGACACTATAAAATATCTCGGTCTGGCATTCGAACCGGCTGGAATGGCGCTGCTCGCACTTTGGGTGATCCGCCTGGCAAAGAAATAATAGATGCCTGCATCTCATCCATAAATGAACACAAGCGTTGCTGAAGTAAGTTAAATTAGAAGCCAAATCACTGCGTTCCCAAAGTCATGGAAGCCGATAATTTGATCATCGAAACCCACGAACTCTGCCGGGATTTTAAAAAGAAGCCGGCAGTGTATGCGCTGGATTTGTCCATCCGGCAGGGCGAACTTTTCGGTCTAGTGGGACCAGATGGAGCCGGAAAAACGACCACCTTGCGCTTGCTGGCTGGGCTGCTCAATATCACTTCCGGTTCTGCACGGATAGCTGGATCTGATCTAGGCAGCCAGTCTGAAGCTATTAAATCGAAAATCGGTTACATGGCACAGCAGTTCAGCCTGTATGGCGAACTCTCCGTACGGGAGAATCTGTCGTTCTTCGCTGAACTTTATAACGTAGAGCCCAACATTATTCCGGAGAGGATGGAGCGCCTGTTGGAGTTTGCCGGTCTGACGGAGTTTCAGGACCGGCGTGCGGTTCATCTCTCGGGCGGTATGCAGAAGAAGTTGGCGTTGGCATGCACACTGATCCACCAGCCGGAGATACTTCTGCTGGACGAACCCACAACCGGCGTCGATCCCATTTCAAGGCGCGAATTCTGGGATATCCTGACCGATCTGCATGTGGACGGAACCACGATCATCGTCAGCACACCTTATATGGATGAAGCAGACCGCTGCTCTAGGGTCGGCTTGATGTATGCCGGGCGCATGGTGATATGCGCCCCACCCCTGGAAATCCGGGAACAAATCCAGGGCGAGGTGATCGAAATACGCCCCGATGATTGGAGCGCAGCGGGTGCATTCCTGAAGGATTTGCCAGGCGTGCTCGAAGTGCAAACATACGGCGAATCGCTGCATTTGCTGGTCGATTCGTCCAGCGAGCGCCTGCCCCAAATAGAATCCGCCATGCAGGAACACGGATACACATATCACGCCGCTCGCCCAGCCCCTACAAGTATGGAAGAAGCCTTCATCTCCTTGATCCGCCAAATCGAGAATTAAAATGTCACTCCGTCAAATCCGGGCAGTTACACACAAAGAAATCATCTACATCACCCGCGACCGCTCCAGCTTCATCCTGGTCATCCTGATGCCGATGCTTTTGTTGCTGCTCATGTCCTACGCCCTGGCAGTAGATATAAGGCATGTGCCGGTCGCGGTCCTGGATCAGGACCGCAGCTCAATGTCAAGAGCATTTATCCAGGGTATCACGGCAGGTGATGACCTCGATTTGTTCGCCCAGGTATCTTCAATGGGTGAAATCGAAAACCTGCTGATGCACGGTGATATCAAAGCAGCGATCATAATCCACCCATCCTTCGCCAGCGATCTGATCTCGCTGCGAGGGATGCCTATCCAGGTCATCATCGATGGCACAGAACCGGAGAGCGGTGGGTTTGCTGTAGATCACATTGGCTGGCGAGCGGAGGAGTTTATCAACAAAGCGCTTGCCTCCCAAATGGGGGCTATAAACATCAACACAGACACCCTGCAGCCGATCGATCTACGTGTTCGCACCTGGTACAACCCCAGCCTGAAGAGCGAGGTGGCGATCATTCCGGGTTTGATCTCGATGGTGCTCGGTCTTCCGGCTCTATCGGTAGCCTTGACCCTGGCTCGCGAACGAGAACACGGCACAATGGAACAGCTCATGACCACTCCGGTAGGACGGACAGATCTGCTGCTCGGAAAGATGATTCCTTACGTCATCATTGGTCTGGTCAATGTGATCTTGCTGCCGCTAATTGCTATGAACTGGTTTGACGTGCCCTTCAACGGCAGTTTCGTTCTTTACTTCTTTCTATCGGTTATCTTCTTATTTGCCATACTGTCGATGGGGATCGTCATTGGGGTTTTCGTCCATACGCAGCCCGCCGCGATGGCGCTTTCCTTCCTGCTGATTTTCTTCCCAGGATTCTTCCTGACCGGTATTTTCTTCCCGATTGCGTCCATGCCAGAAATCATGCGTATGGAAGCAATGTTCCTGCCTGGAACACACTACGCTATCATCACGCGCGGCGTTTTCCTGCCCGGCGTCGGTTTGGATGTGCTCTGGCCATATGCCGTGATGCTCTTTGTGCTGTGGCTCGTGTTCACCGGAGTTGCGGTGCTATTCTTCAAAAAGAAGCTTGCCTGAACGCTCAACACATATGTTAAACCGTATCTGGGCTCTTTCCGTAAAGGATTTCATCCACCTGATCAACGATTGGTGGCTGCCCGCATTTATGCTGATCGGAGGTGTCATAGAATTAGTGGCTGTCGGTTGGGCGACTTCACGACCGATCACAAATCTACCGCTAGCGGTCCTCGATCACGACCAGAGCGTGACCAGCCGGGAGTTTGTGACAGCTTTGGAAAACACCGGCACCTTTACACTGCAAGATTATGCGTTCGACATGCAGATCATTGAAGATAAACTCGATCGCGGTCAAATCTACGCCGCAGTGATTTTCCCTCCAGACTTCAGCGAGCAGATGAATTCACAATCCGGTCGTCCATCTCTGCAGGTACTGCTAAACGGCGCTGAAAGCACCCCAGCAACGGCAGCGCTGAGGGCAATCGAAGGAGTCGCCCGGGATACCGGTGAGCGCATAACGCTACAGCGCCTTGGATTGTCTCCACAAGACTTAGCCGGCTTCAATCCCAGCTTGCGGGTGTGGTTCAACGAGCAGTTGAGCGAAGCGCTTTACTCAACCCCCGCTGAGCTTGCCCTGATGCTGGAATTCACCGTGCTGCTTTTTGCAGCCCTGTCTTTCTCCCGCGAGCGCGAGCTTGGCACACTTGAACAGCTTCTGGTGATGCCTTTTTCGTCCCTGGAGATCATCATTGGAAAATCCATCCCGGTTATTATCATTGGCTTCGTCGATTTCATCTTGATGTTAGGAGTGGTGCATTTTGTTTTCGATGTACCTGTGCGCGGCTCACTCCCATTGCTGCTCATCCTGGCATTCGGTTATATTTTCGTCGAGCTGGGGAAAGGTATGGTTATCTCGGTCATCTCGCGCACCCAACAACAGGCGTTCTTACTGGTAATGGTCGTCGGAATGGCGGATTTTATGTTCACCGGGTACGTTGCGCCAGTTGAGTCTATGCCCATAATCCTGCAGCGGATTGCTTATTTTATTCCCGCCCATCACTGGCTGGCCATCCTGCGCGGGATAATGCTGAAAGGAGCCGGTCTGGATGTGTTGTGGTCCCAGGTGTTGATCCTGATTATTCTGGGATTGGTGATCGGCTCATTTTCTATCTTGTTTGTCAGGCGATCGTTAGATTGGGAATAATTAATTAAATGTCATCCACTGAAAACGCTATTGTGGTACGCGGACTGGTAAAAAAGTTTGGGGACTTTACAGCCGTCGACGGAATCGATTTCGAAGTCCACAGAGGAGAAATTTTCGGACTCTTAGGACCGAACGGCTCCGGCAAGACCACCACCATACGCATGATGCTCGGACTTCTGCGTCCAACAGCAGGCTGGATCGAAATCCTGGGTGTTCCCATCATCCAAAATCCGGGTAAAATCCGCCCCCGCATTGGTTACATGTCGCAGCGTTTCAGCCTGTATAATGATCTGACCGTCGAGCAGAACCTGACATTCTACGGAAAAGCGTATGGCTTAAGGAACGAGGTGCTTATAGAGCGCATGCACGCCGCAGTTCAGATGGCTGGATTGGAGGGTCACGAACGAACAAAAACCCAGGATCTGGCAGGCGGTTGGCGGCAGCGGTTGGCTCTCGGAGCGGCGATCCTGCATGAACCCGAACTGATCTTCCTGGACGAACCAACCGCCGGCGTAGACCCACTATCCCGGCGAGCCTTCTGGGATTTGCTGTACGAATTGGTCAAGCGGGATGTCACGATCTTCGTCACCACTCACTACATGGACGAAGCCGAGCACTGCCACCGCCTGGCGCTCATCCAGCGCGGGAAGCTGATCGCCAGCGGTTCACCGGAGCAGATCAAGGATGAAAAAATGTGCGGTCAGGTCCTGGAGATCGCTCCAGATGACCCCGAGCGCACAATAAAAATCCTGCGGGATGCTCGAGAGACAAGCGATCTGTCGATAGAAGAAGTGTCGCTTTACGGCGCGCTTGTGCACGTCGTCGCAGTTGATATAAAGAGCAGTAAAGCGCAGATTTCCGAATTATTAAACCGAAATGGAATCGAGATCCTGCACATGACAGTGATCGAGCCCTCGTTAGAAGATGTTTACATTGCGAGTATGAGCGATAATTAAAACTTTCATTCCGGAAAATGGGATTACACTGGAGCGAATATTATGGAGGTAAAAATGAAGACGACTCATAAACTGGCATTCATCAGCGTGATAATCACGCTGATCCTTTTTGCCGCGGGATGTGATTCTCTTAACTTAACGGGGGGAGACGAAACGCGGCTGCAGGCTTCCGGCATCGTTGAAGCCGTGGATGTCACCGTCTCCCCAGAACAAGCCGGGCGCGTCGCCGAGGTCTATGCCGTCGAAGGCGACCAGGTTTTATCCGGTGACCAATTATTCGTGCTGGAGGAGAAAACACTGGCAGCGCATCACGAACTGGCTCTCGCCGATCTCGAATCCGCCCAGGCAAATCTCGGCACCGCTCAAGCTGGGCTCGAACTGGCGAAAGCAAGCCTGCGCGCAGCACAGGTCAATGTAGAGGCCGCAGATGCCGCCGCCGAGGTTGAACTGCTCCCCGTGCAGCAGGCGCTTGACGATCTCCACGATAATGTCGAAGTCGCCAGAGGAGAAGCCTTAAAGGTGGTCTCGGTTGCCAACCGGGCTGAGCGCGATGCCCAGTACCAGTTGGACAATTTCACTGTGCCAATAAATCATCAGGAATTCTCTGCTATGGAAGCCGTATCTGTGATGAAAGAACGGCTTGACCAGGCGCGGGAGAAGTTCGAACCGTACAAATATAAATCCAGCAGCGATGCCGTGCGCAAGAAGCGCAAGGAAGACCTGGAGGACGCTCAGAGTGACTTTGATACAGCCGTACGCAGGTTGGAATATGAGACCAATCTGAAGAAAGCGCAGGCAAACCAGGATAAGGCAATCCAGGATCTGGCAAATTTACAGGATGGACCAGACCCTGACGATGTTGCGATCCTGGAAGCTCAGATTGCGGCTAATAAAATCGTTCCCAAACAAGCCGAAGCTGCCGCTGAAGGGGCAAAAGTAGGGGTGATCCAGGCGCAATCAATAGTGGAGCAGGCTGAAGCAGCAGTTGCGCAGGCGCAGGCTGCGTTGAACCTGCTTGACATCCAGAAAGAACAGCACATCGTACGGTCTGCTGTCGATGGTGTCGTGCTGGTGCGCAACGTCGAACCCGGGGAAGTGATCCAGCCGGGCATCGCTGCCATGATCATCGGTCAACTAGACAAACTAACCGTCACCGTTTATATCCCAGAAGACCGCTATGGACAGATCAACCTGGGAGACAACGCGACAGTGAGCGCCGATTCGTTCCCGGACGAGGTTTTTAGCGCCATGGTGATCCGCATCGCCGATCAGGCTGAATACACGCCCCGCAATGTGCAGACCCAGGAAGACCGCCGCACGATCGTATTCGCCATCGAACTGGCGGTGGATGACCCACAGGGCAAGCTTAAACCCGGTATGCCGGCGGACGTGGAGTTTGGGGAATAGCGTAAGTCTTAGATCAATGTAAAATACGCTTCCAACTCCGGCAAATTCACCCCCCTCAATTCCAGGGACAATACACTGTTGAGCGGCAAATCCTCCTTGAGGTGTACCTGAGTCTCATACGCCAGTTCTGGAATGATCACTTTAGCGCGCAAGCCGCGCTTTTCCACCAGCACCCCTTCGCCGCGCCATTCGGGATGCTGGGTGAAGTAGACCAGCGTCCAGTGGCGGCGGGCGAGTCGCTCGGCATAATTCAAGCTGCCAGTGATTGCTTCGGAAGCCCCAACCCGCTTGAGCATCTCCTGCTCCCCCAAGAGCACCTCACCCTGCAAGTACGACCGTAACTGCTGGTGTACCACCAGGTCCAGGTAGCGCCGCAGAGGACTTGTCACCCGGCTGTAAGTTGGCAGACCGACACCCGCATGGGGCGCTGGCTGCCCGCTGATCTGGCTGCGCTTGAGGGTGCGCCGTATGGCAAAGTCACCCGCCAAATCCCGCGCTCCAGAAACTGGCTGTGCCGCATTATCAACCAAGTTGTCTTTTTCAGACGCGCCTTGTGTCACGAATGGGAACGGGATATCCTGCTCAATACTGAAACGCGCCGCCGCCTCACCTGCCATGAGCATCGCCTCCCGCACAAGGTCCCGGCTGCGGATCGGTCTTATCTCCTCGATCATAACCCGGCCATCATCCAGACGCATTTTGACCTCCGGTAGGTCGATAAAAAGCGCGCCGTTAACCCGGCGACGTTCCTGGTAAGCCTCTGCCAACCGATATAAGCTCGCAAATGGTTCATCGTCAAGGCGCTCCTCTGCATCCTCGTAACTCAGGCGCTCAACCCTTACCCAACTGGGCACAATTTCTACATCTTCGATTTCAGCGCTGGCATTTATTTCAATACCAAACGAGAGCGCCGGGGATACCTCCTTCAAACCCATACCCAAAACCTGCAATGCCCCAGCAGGAAGCATGGGGACTGCCCCTTCCGGCAGATAGAGGGTTGCCCCGCGAGCGCGCGCCTCCAAATCGGCTGGGCTGTCAGGCTGCACAAGAGCTCCAGCATCCGCCACGTGCACCCAGATGCGCTCGCCTGCAAGCTGACCGTTTTCCAAGTGCAGCGATTCTAAGCTCACAGCGTCATCAGGATCCTGGCTTCCGCGGTCGTCAATGGCAAACGCTTGTAAATGGGTAAGGTCGCGGCGCTCTTCGTCCGGGAGCGCTGGAAGTTCAATCTCGGGCAGTGTGGTGGGCAATTCCACGCGAAGCGGGTAGGGATCAAACGTATGATCCCAATAGCCGAGCTCCAGAAGCAAGGCATGTGCAGTTTCAGGGCGCTGGGCGCGGCCTAATGCGTGCAAGACGCGGCTGTCCTCAGTCCGCCCGAGGGCTAAGTCCTGCACGTCTCGAAGATAATGACCATCTTTTTCGGGGGCGATTTCTCCCAACCTGACCCGAGCCATGAATTCGTCCCATGCCAGCGCTTCAGTCTCACGCGCTTCCCGGGTTTCACGCGCGTGTTCCACTTCTGCGGGCGAACGAGCGGACAGATTATCGACACTCCCTTCGAAGTAGAGACCATCATCCAACCAGGTCCACGCCGCCCAGGCGGTGGCGGGGTTACATTCCCCGAATATCAGTTCTGCCAACTCCTGGAGGTCATGATGGATCACCGGATCGCCCGCGCTTTCGGACATGATTTCCCACGCCAGTTCAACCTCACCCGTAAGCGATCCCAGTTCGTCCAGGCGCTTCACGGGTCCTGGATGCAGAAGCGTCACATCCTTAGGGCGGACTTTTATCTGCTTTCCATCCTGCATCTCGATCACCAGCTTTTCCCCCACTCGGACTACGCGCCCTGGTCGCTTTTTATAGATTACGAGGCAGTCCTGCTTTATGTTTGAATCGCTCATCCACAGCCATCCTTTTCACTTCATGATTATATCTAAATTCTTCTCATCCAGGAAATGCTCATGCACAAATAATATTATCTGCCGCCAATCCACACCACAGTTCTAGCAAGCCGGGTTATACTCATTAGGACTTTATCGACGAGGTATATATATGGGATTCCACAGCACTGGATGGTTCAGCTACATAAGATCGGAGGGTGAAAAACCAAAACTCAGCCGTGACCTGCTGCAGCGCGTTTTCAGCTATGCGAAACCCTACCAGCGGCAGATCGCCGGGATGCTGTTCCTGATCCTGATCAACACTGGTCTAACCTTGCTCACCCCTCTCATCCTGCGCCAGATGATCGACGAAACGATCCCAAATGGGAGGGTGGATCAATTAATCCTGCTTGCTCTAGGATTACTTTTAATCCCGGCGTTGGGAGGCGGTATCAGTGTCGTGCAGAGGCGCCTGAACGCACAAGTCGGTGAAGGCGTGATCTACGACTTGAGAGTAGCGCTTTACACCAGTTTACAGCGCATGTCTCTGCGT
>SDBT01001951.1_pt1 | contig 37038 bp, 35 predicted proteins | sample 2277101 | NCBI WGS metagenome assembly SDBT01 (sample SAMN10404973, study PRJNA504765) | marine sediment metagenome | isolation source: marine sediment core GS10_PC15, 103 cmbsf | place: Arctic Ocean: Southern Knipovich Ridge | collected 2010 | reverse complement strand
TCAGATGAGATTTTTTACAATTTTATGGTTGATAAATTAGATGAGAATCGTACAGAAATCGGTTTTTCCAAAGAAATAACTGACAATTTAGGTTTAGGATTGTCATATATTTTAAGATATAGAAAAATTGATAATTGGTACAATGCAAACATTCTTCAGACAGAGGTTAAGGTTGCCTTTTAGGGAACATTGAAGAGTTTTTATAAATGAAAATTTTTATCTCACTAACAATTTCCCTCTCCCCTTTGGGGAGAGGGTTAGGGTGAGGGGGATAAGAGAGAAATTGTTGCAGACGAGAGATTTAAACTTTTGGCGGTAATCAAAGATGAAAGTTAAAGGGATTTTAGAGCTTATAAGAGAGATAAACAAACTCAAGAAGAAAAGGATAATAAAAGATTATGCCATAGGCGGTGGCATAGCGAAAAATTATTATCTTGAGCCTCAATCCACTTATGACTTGGATATCTTTATTTTGATTGATACAATGGACGACTTTCATAATATCTACGACTATTTTCGCAAAAAGAAATACAGGATAGAAAATATTTTTATAATTATACAGGATGTGCCGGTTCAATTTTTGCCCAGTTTTATTCATCCTTTGATTGAACAAGCTATAAAGAATGGTAAGCAGATAAAGGTTGATAAACTAAAGAGCAAAATACTTACTGTAGAATATCTCATTGCTACTTTGCTTATGGCATTCAGGGAGAAAGATAAATTTGCAATAAAAGAACTTCTATCTTTTGCTAATCTGGATTTACTAAGAAGATTACTTAAGAGGTTCAGCAGTAAAGATTACCCCCTTTATGAAAGGTTTAAGAAAATCAAAGATGAAAAAACTTCTTAATTTAAAGACCCCAAAAGAATTCTGGAAGGTTTTTTCTCAAGAGAGGGCTAAAATTATTCAAAGGCAGAGAAAACTCCCATTTCTTAAAAAGCTTAAAATGCTGGAAAAAATGGATAAACTGATTATATCGCCCAACAAGACCGGGCCTATTAACTTTATTCAAAAACTTAAAATAAAAATGAAAAATTTTAAAAGTTAAAGACATTCTATAAGGAGAAAAGAATAGGATGTCAGGTATAATCCATATTTATACCTGATGATTATACCGGGTTGATGAGGCTTTTAAGATAGTTGAGATGAAAAACCCGGATAATCATAAAAGAACATTCGGCTATGTATCCGGAATTTTAGCCAAGATGAAAGGTAACCAATGAAAAAGCATTAATTACTGACATCACCGGCCAGGATGGTTCATATCTATAGGAAATTTTGTGGAAAAAGTTGATTGTTTAATAATTGGTGCAGGAGTTGTTGGTTTAGCAGTGGCGAACAGCTTGGCAAAAGATAGTCAGTCAGTTCTTGTTATAGAAAGGCACGATTCTTTCGGCAGGGAGACCAGTTCTCGTAACAGCGAGGTCATACATGGAGGAATGCATTATCCCACTGGTTCTCTCAAGGCTATTTTATGTGTTGAGGGTAGGCGTCTCTTATATGATTTTTGTTGCTCGCATAATATTCCTCATAAGAAAACCGGGAAAATTATTGTTACTACAAGGCGTGAAGAAATCGATCTCCTTGAAAGATTATTGCAACTTGGTAGTGCAAATGGCGTTGAGGGTTTGCGTCTTGTAACTAAAGAAGAAATAAAAGGTTTTGAGCCGCAGGTTTCTGGGGTTGCGGCTCTTTATTCTCCGGAAAGCGGTATTATAGATTCTCATAGATTTCTGTCTTGTTTAGCTGCTTTAGCGCAGGAACGTGGAGCAATGATTGCTTATAATTCTGAGTTTTTACAAGCTACGAAAGAAAATAGTGGTTATAAAATAATTGTTAGAAATGATGGTGATGAACTTAATTTAATGGCAAAAATCGTTATCAATTCTGCCGGACTTGATTCTGATATTGTGGCACAGAATGCGGGGTTTGATTTGAATAGATATCACTATACTATCTATTATTGTAAGGGGCAGTATTTTCGTTTAAACAGCGCTAAAGCTCGATTGTTGAAAATGTTAGTCTATCCTGTGCCTAATCCTGCTAGCGGAGGATTAGGGGTGCATGCCACTGTTGATATGGCAGGTGGTGTGCGCTTAGGTCCGGATGATGAATATCTAAAGTTACGCATTCAAGATTATTCGGTTGATTCTTTGGATCGTTTAAAGTTTTATGATTCAGCGCGAAAATTTATTCCTTTTATTTCTGAGGAAGATCTTTATGCTGATACAGCTGGTATACGGCCTAAGCTTCAAAAGCCAGGAGGAGATTTTAGGGATTTTGTGATTTCTGATGAAGCTGATAAGGGTTTTCCCGGTTTTATTAATTTAATAGGAATTGAATCTCCTGGCCTTACTGCTTCATTGGCAATATCAAGTTATGTGGAAGATAGGGTTTCGCAATATCTTTAGTAAGTTGTTTGAGGAGGTAAATAAATTGAAAATAGTAATTTTAGCTGGTGGTTTTGGTTCCAGGTTAAGCGAGGAAACTGATTTAAAGCCGAAGCCGATGGTAGAAATAGGCGAAAAGCCGATTCTTTGGCATATTATGAAGATTTATTCCCATTATGGATTTAATGAATTTATAATTTGCTTGGGGTATAAAGGCTATATGATCAAGGAATATTTCGCCAATTATTTTATTCATTCTTCTGATGTAACCATAGATTTAAGCAAGAATAAAATCGAAGTTTTGGGATCAAAAGCCGAACCATGGAAAGTCACACTTGTTGACACGGGGTTGAACACCATGACCGGAGGCAGGATCAAACGTATCCAGAAATATACCGGCGACCAGGCGTTCATGATGACTTACGGCGACGGACTGAATGCCGTCAGCATCAAGGATCTTCTAGAATTCCACAGGAAGAAAGCTAAATTAGTGACGCTCACCGCGGTCCAGCCGACTGCCCGTTTCGGAGCGGTGGACCTGGATGATAAGCATAATGTCCTGTCATTCCATGAAAAACCAAAAGGCGACGGCTTATGGGTCAATGGCGGTTTTTTCGTCCTGGAGCCGGGGATTTTCAAATACATCAAAGATGACACGAGCATATGGGAGAGAGATTCTCTGGAAAAACTTTCTTCTGAAGGGCAGATGAACGCCTATAAACACTCCGGGTTTTGGAAATGTATGGATACGTTAAGAGACAAACGCGAACTGGAACAACTTTGGCAGACGGAAAAGGCCCCCTGGAAGATATGGAAATGAGATTAACAAAAGATATTGATCTGATGTTTCTATAAAATAAAAAAGAGGTAAGTTGAGAATATGAGTAAGAAATTTTTCGAAAATTATCAGTATCGTTTGAATAACTGCATGCAATCTTATGACTGGTCAAAAGTAGCGCAGCTTGCTCAGAAAATCTTCTCTGTCCAGCAAGAGGATAGGCATATATTTTTATGTGGTAATGGTGGAAGTGCCGCCAATGCGATGCATATAGCTAATGATTTGTTGTATCTTCGATTAAAAGGTAAGGGGATAAAAGTTACGGCATTACCAGCAAACCAGGCTGTTCTGACTTGCTTAGCTAATGATACCGGCTATGAAAATATTTTCTCATTCCAATTAGAACAATTGGGCAAGGAAGGCGATATCCTTATTGTTCTCTCTGGGAGCGGTAATTCTCCAAATGTTTTGAAAGCAATAAATGCCGCCAAGAAGATGGGTATTTCAACCTGCGCAATCTTAGGATTTGACGGAGGTAAATGTTTAGGCTTAGCGGATATTGCTATCCACTTTCCGGTAAATGATATGCAGATAGCAGAGGATTTACAACTGATAGTAGGGCATATGTTAATGCAATGGCTTAATAAAGGCATATTTGATGAGTGAAACACGTGAGAAGATAGTTATAATAGGAAGTAATTCTTTTTCTGGGGCAAGTTTTGTGGCGCATTGCCTTTCCTTAGGAATGGAAATATTGGGAATAAGCCGTTCTTGCGAGCCGTCCGATGTTTTTTTACCGTATAAATGGGGCAGGATGAATAAACAGGGTTCATTCAAGTTTGAAAGGTTAGATTTAAATCATGATGTGGACAAGATAGCCGAAGAAATCCGTAAGTTTCATCCAGAATACATATTTAATTTTGCAGCGCAAAGCATGGTAGCTCAAAGCTGGGGATATCCTGAGCATTGGTATCAGACCAATGTTATGGGCAATGTAAAGCTTCATGACCATATAAGGCATTTTATTTTTTTGAAGAAATATGTTCATGTTTCAACTCCCGAGGTATATGGTAATTGTACCGGGAGAATAACCGAACTAACGCCGTTTAATCCAAGCACGCCTTATGCCGCTTCAAGGGCGGCTTGCGAGTTACACCTCCGTACTTTCTTCGATCATTATAAATTTCCCGTGGTTTTTACGCGTGCGGCAAATGTTTATGGGCCGGGACAACAACTCTATAGGATAATATCCAGGACTATCCTTTATATAAAACTTGGTAAGAAACTGCAGTTACACGGCGCAGGCCAATCAGTACGCTCTTTTGTTCATATCCAAGATGTAGCGACAGCTACTTTGAAAATCGCCCAAGAAAGCACCGTGGGAGAGGCATACCATATATCTACAGATTCTTATATTTCTATAAGAGACTTAGTAGAATTGATTTGCGGAATGATGAAGGCGGATTTTACAAAACTTGTTGAAATAGTAGATGAGCGTCCGGGGAAGGACGCGGCATATTTATTAGATAGCAGTAAGCTACGTAAGGAATTAGGTTGGGCAGATCGTATAGGTTTGGAAGACGGCATACACGAAACCATAGATTGGGTAAATGATAATTTCGAAGAGTTAAAAAAACAGCCAGCCGAATATATTCATAAAGAATGAGGTTTTGAGGATAATAATGAAAATACTAAAGAGGGGAAATAATAATGTTTACCGCTAAGAAGAGCCTTTTTTTTCATGATGCTAGCAGTATTTTTGCCAAACTTAGGAATGAAGGCAAGAAAATTGTCCAATGCCACGGGGCATTTGATCTCCTTCATCCCGGTCACATTATTCATTTTGAAGAAGCCAAAGTCCTGGGTGATATTTTAGTGGTGACCATTACCGCAGAGGAATATGTGAATAAGGGTCCGGGCCGGCCATATTTTAATGATGAGCTCAGGGTTAAATACCTGTCATCTTTAGAATATATTGATTATGTAGTTGTTATTCCTTTTCCGGCTGCAAGCGAAGCAATAGAATGTGTCCGGCCGCATATATATTGCAAAGGCAAGGAGTATGAAAATCCGCAAGTTGACGTAACCGGCAATATCTATGATGACATTCAAACAGTAGAGCGGTTAGGTGGCCAGGTGCGTTATGTGGGTTCAGTTGTGTTCAGTTCAACAAAACTGCTCAACAGGCATTTTGAAGTCCATCCGCCGGAAATAAAAGAATTTTGTAAGAAGTTGGCGGCAAAATACACGCCGAGCCAATTCAGGGAGATAGTGGATGGTTTCAAGGATCTAAAAGTTTTAATTATTGGAGACATAATCTTTGACCGGTATTCTTCAGTTAAAGTGCAGGGGCTTACCTCTAAGAACCGCATTATCTCCACAAGGTTTTTATCTGAAGAAACGCAGGCAGGTGGTGCTTTGGCGGTTTTTCGCCACGTAAAACAATTCACCCCTAACATTAAACTTGTTAGCTTAGTGGGTACGGAGCAGTGGGTAGAGCCGGCTTTAGCCAAATATATAAATCCTGATGAAGATGAAATAATCCGCAGCCCTGATTTTACTACTATTATCAAACAACGTTTTGTTGAACCACTTTCCGAAGGGAAAGAATTATCTAAGCTATTCGCTATTAATGTAATAGATGAACAGTATTTAAGCGAAAAGATCCAAACTTTGGTTTGTGACCTTATAGATGGTTGTATAAAAAATTATGACTTAGTCATGGCGATGGATTTTGGCCATGGCCTTATGCAGGAAAGAATCCGCGAACTCGTTCAAAAAAAGGCACCATTCCTTGCCCTTAATTGCCAGACTAATAGTTATAATCATGGTTTTAATATGATCGACAAGCAATATCATCGTGTAGATTCATTTTCCTTGGATGAAACAGAGCTAACTTTGGCTTATGGCCAAAGGAATATAGATTTTTCTGAGGGGTTAAAAAGATTACAAAATAAGCTTTCTGCCCGTTATGGCTGGTTAACTCGCGGCGCCACGGATACAATTGGCATTAAAAAAGGAGAAGCGGAATGTGAATGCATGCCTTTTGAGCAATCTGTAGTTGATACTGTGGGCGCAGGAGATGCCTTTTGCTCCGTAGCTTTTTTGGCGGCAGTAAAAGGCTTACCAATAGACTTGGCTACTTTTATGGGCCAACTAGCAGGGGCACAAGCAGTTCGTATTATTGGTAATGCCGATTCTATAAAGAAGGATAAATTTTTAAAAGGTGGGATGGCTTTACTTAGTTTCTAATTAATATAGAGGGGTATATGAACATCCTTGTTTTGGGAGGTTGTGGTTTTGTGGGAACAGTTTTAACTCAGACACTTTTAGCTGAAGGCCATTATGTTACCGTGGTAGATATAATGTGGTTTGGCAATTATTTAAAGGAGCATAAAAATCTCAAAGTTATTAAAGAAGATATACGCAATGTAGATAATATTCCGATGAAGGGCATAGATGTAGTTATACATTTAGCTAATATTGCCAATGATCCCTGTGGGGAATTAAATTCTAAGTTAGCCTGGGAGGTGAATGTTTTAGCAACTATGCGCTTGGTTGAGTGCGCTATCAGTAATAAGGTAAAGCAGTTTATATATGCCAGTTCCGGCAGTGTTTATGGGGTTAAGGATGAGCCGGAAGTTACAGAAGAGCTTTCGCTTGTGCCTATATCTGATTATAATAAAACCAAAATGATAAGTGAACGGGTGTTGATGAGCTATCAGGATAAAATATGCATTCAAATCCTGCGCCCGGCAACAGTCTGTGGTTATTCACCTCGAATGCGTTTAGATCTTTCAGTAAATATGTTAACCATGCAAGCTTTAGCTAATGGTAAAATTGCTGTATTGGGAGGTAAGCAAACTCGTCCTAATATCCATCTGAAAGATATGGTAGGAGTTTACTTACATTTTCTCAAAAAAGGTACTGAGCTTTGTGGCGTGTTTAACGCAGGTTTTGAAAATATATCTATCATTGATATAGCCAATAAAGTGGTTGCGTATATTCCTGCTAAGATTATTGTTAGCGAATCCAATGATCCTCGTTCTTACAGGCTTTGTTCGAAGAAATTGCTTGCTACGGGATTTAAACAAAAATATAGTGTTGATGATGCGATAAAAGAGCTTGCCGAGGAATTTCGGGCGGGCAATCTAAAAAACGAAGATAGATGGTATAATATCAGGACAATGAAGAAATTCAAACTGCAATAAACCATGAAAATAGATAAAAAAATAGCTATTTCATTATATTATCATATGTTACGGATTCACATGGTAGAGGAGAAGATCGCTGAACTTTATCCAGAACAAGAGATGCGTTGTCCTGTTCATTTGTGCATTGGGCAAGAGGCAATTGCCGCAGGGGTTTGCGTAAATCTCTTAAAGAAAGACTATCTTTTAAGCAGCCATCGGTCTCATGGGCATTATCTCGCTAAGAGTGGTGATTTAAAACAAATGTTAGCAGAAATATACGGGAAGGCAACAGGATGTTGTAAGGGTAAGGGTGGTTCAATGCACTTAGTTGATTTATCAGTAGGTATATTAGGCACGACTTCAATCGTTGCAGGCATTATACCTATTGCTACCGGAGCTGCATTTGGTACTAAGATGAAGGGGGAAGGTAATATAACGGCTGTCTTTTTTGGTGATGCCGCGGTAGAAGAGGGTGTATTTTTTGAAAGTTTGAATTTTGCTTCCTTAAAGAAGTTGCCAGTCCTTTTTATTTGCGAAAATAATTTCTTCTCTGTTTATTCTCCTTTATCTGTCCGCCAACCCAAAGAAAGGGATAATTTGTCTTTGGTAAATTCACTTGGTATAAAAGGAGATAAAGGCGATGGAAATGACGTGCTTGAGGTTTATAAATTAGCAAGAAAAGCAGTAACGCATATACGAAGGGGGAAAGGCCCATATTATCTTGAGTTTGAAACATATCGCTGGAGAGAACACTGCGGCCCTAATTTTGATAATGATTTAGGGTATAGGACGGAAAAAGATTTTCTGAAATGGAAGAAGAGATGTCCCATTGTTTCATTTGAAAGAAAGCTGATTAAAGATAGCATTCTTGGTCTTTCGCAGATAAAGAATTTTAAGCAGAATATTGAGTTAGAAATTAATGACGCGGTTAGTTTTGCAAAAAACAGTCCTTATCCCGAAAGTAAAGAAATGTTTTCGGATGTGTATGCAAAATAGTTCTTAATTTTTTATGAATAGACAAATCAATTTTGCGCAAGCTATTCTTGAAGCGACAGAGCAATGTATGGAGCATGCCCCATCAGTCTATATAATCGGTTTAGGCGTTACCGACCCCAAAGGAGTTTTTGGAACAACCCTTGGCCTTGAGAAGAAATTTGGCAGCAAAAGAGTTCTGGATATGCCGGTAGCTGAAAACGGGATGACAGGTATAGTTATTGGCTCTGCCTTAGTTGGGATGCGGCCGATTCTAACCCATCAACGCGTTGATTTTATGCTCTTATCTTTAGATCAAATAATAAACAATGCTGCGAAATGGCATTATATGTTCGGCGGGAAAATGAAGGTGCCGTTAGTAATCCGTATGATTATTGGTCGCGGTTGGGGGCAGGGTCCGCAGCACTCCCAGAGCCTACAATCTTTATTTGCCCATATACCCGGGCTTAAGGTTGTAATGCCCGCTACTGCTTATGACGCAAAGGGGTTATTGATTTCGGCAATTGAAGATGATAATCCCGTTATTTTCATCGAACATCGTTGGTTGCATGATGTTTTAGGAGATGTTCCCAAAGAAAAATACAGAATACCTTTAGGTAAAGCAAAAATTGTAAAGGGAGGAAAAGACTTAACCATTGTTTCTTCCTCTTATATGACGTTAGAATCAATAAGGGCAGCTGAGGCGCTTAAGAAAGATGGTATACATGCCGAAGTCCTGGATTTGCGGACGATTAAGCCATTAGACACAGAGACTATTCTTGATTCAGTTAGTAAAACAGGTAGGTTAATAATGGTAGATGGGGCTTGGCCGAATTTCGGCCTAGCCGCAGAAATATTGGCTCAGGTTGTAGAAAACAACCGCGTATCCCTAAAAAGCGCTCCTCAAAGGATTTGTTTTCCGGATACGTCCACACCAACCAGCCCAATGTTAGCGAAATATTTTTATCCTCGGGCGGTGAATATCGCTAATAAAGTAAGAAAGGACTTTGGGGTTAAAGAAAAGACTGAAGAAGAGTTAGATATTAATTCCCGTATAGCATTAGATATTCCTAATAAGGCTTTTAAGGGTCCTTTTTGAAAAAAGCTTTATAAACCAATTAATAATGAGCCGTTAGAGTATATACCTAAACCATAAGCGAGAAACATCCCATGGAAACAAAATCTAGAAAAATAAAAAGTATACTTTTAACCCAGCCTAATTACGCTTGGCTTTCTAAAAGAACATGGCTCTTTCCTCCATATACGTTGTGTCTATTGAAAGCTATTATTAAAGGTCAATCGGAAGCAGTTGTGTTTGATCCGAATTTTAAGAATCTATCCGAACACGAAACGAAAAGTTTTTTGCAAAAGACCAAGCCTGATCTGGTGGGGGTAAGCTCTGTTTCCACGGAATATTTTAACGTCACCCGGCATATGGTAGCGCTTATCCGGGAATGTCTTCCGGAAGCCGTAATTGTTTTGGGTGGTGTGATCCCCACTGTCATGATAGAAGAAGCCATGAAGGATAAGTCTGTTGACTACTGGATTATGGGGGAAGGAGAACGTTCTTTCCCTCTTCTTATAGAAAAATTGCGCAAAGGTTCGAAAGACTTTTCCGATGTCAGCGGCTTGGCTTATTGGCAGAGCACTACACCGGTTATCAACAAAATGGAATTTGTAAGCAGTCTTGACGAAGTGCCGTTTCCTGATTATTCGGCTATTGCCGGTGCCACTTTGTGTGACTATGGAAATATCAAATTTAAATATGCCCCGGGTTTATTGGCGCGCCAGTATCCGTCAGCCGTTACCATCACTTCCCGGGGCTGTCCGTATAGATGCATATTCTGTGCCGGTAGGACCATAAGCGGAGCAAAGGTGCGGTTCAGGAGTGCGGAAAATGTGCTTGAAGAGGTCGGGATCCTGTATAAGAAAGCTATCAGAGAAGTGATCTTTTTAGACGATCATTTCCTGGCGAATAGGAACCGCGCGTTAAAAATAATGAACGGTATCCTGGAAAGCTACAAGGATTTGACCTGGAAATGCGTTAATGTCACCGCCTGGCTGCTCGATGACGAAATCCTCAGGCTTATGTATAAGAGCGGCTGCACCCATATTACCGTATCTATTGAATCCGGGAATCAAAATGTTCTTACAAGCATAATAAAAAAACCGATCCGTCTGGATGCGATCCCCGCGAAGCTGGATCTGGCCAAATCCATCGGGTTTGATATCATTGCCAATTTTGTTGTCGGATTCCCAGGGGAGACCTGGGAGCAGATACGCGATACGTTCAAATACGCCGAGAAACTTAATGTTGATATCGTAAACTTTCATATAGCTACTCCGCTTCCTAAGACTGAACTGATGGATATTTGTTTAAAGAATAAATTGCTGCCGGTTGACTATCTGGAGAATATTGCGAAATATTCTGGTTACGGGAAAGGGCTTATTACGACTAAGGAATTCACTCCTTTTGAACTGGAAGTCCTAAGGTCATTTGAATGGGATAGGATAAATTTTTCTTCTCCCGAACGGAAAAAGTCAATTGCCAGGATGAACGGAATAACCATGGAAGAGCTGGAAGACTGGCGGATGAATACCCGGCGAAACCTCGGTGTGAATAGTGTAGTCAAGAACATAATGACTCCTTCCAACCAAGAAATAGATATGGTAAAACAAAAGCCGAACAAGAAAAATGTTTTTATACTCGGTATCTCCAGCGATATCGGCAAAGCGCTGGCTGAAGAGTACCTTAAAGACGGTTTTGTCGTCTCAGGTACATACAGGCAATTAAAAAGCGTAAAAAGCCTTTTGGATAAACGAGGCATTTGCTTCTTTAAGTGCGATGTAGGTAAAAAATCCAGCGTGAAAAAATTTGCGGATGAATATAGGAAGTCCGTAGGCGCCTGGGATATATTTATTTCCTGCGTGGGCTCCATGGAGCCAATCGGAAAGTTCTTTGAGATGGATTTCGATAAGTGGGAACAATCCGTACTTGTAAATTCGATGTCGCAACTCCGTTTTTTGCACCAGATATACCCGTATAGACGCAAGGGAAAAACTTGCCATGTGGTGTTTTTCGCCGGAGGCGGAACGAACAATCCATTTACTAATTATTCCGCCTATTGCGCGGCGAAGATCATGTTAATAAAGATGGGCGAACTTTTAGACGATGAGAATAAAGATCTTAATATTTTTATCATCGGGCCGGGATGGGTCAGGACAAAGATACACGACCAGACGCTTAATAGCCGCTCCAGCGCCGGGTGTAACTACAACCGGACATTAAAATTTTTAAATTCAAAAAATCCAGGGACGGATTACCAGGATATCTATGATTGTATTAATTGGTGTATCGGACAGGGTGTTGCTGTTAGCGGAGGCCGTAACTTTTCCGTTGTTCATGACCATTGGCGTAACGGTGGAATAGCGCTTGCGCGCCAGCTGCGTGCTGCCCCGGATAAATTCAAATTACGGCGGTTTAAAAACAAGTGATACATAAAAGGAGAACATGGTGAGTTACGCGAAAACTCGAAAATCGGCTGAAAAAGCCTATAAAGAAGGAACGGACTATCAATTTGACACCGAAGAGCTGAAGCTGGGGCCTTGGACATCTTACAGTTTAATCAACGACCCTAAACATATGTGCTTTGTCCTGTCCAGGTATAAATTCTGCGCAAAAATGCTTGAGGGTAAAAAGGTTATTATGGAAGTGGGCACAGGTGACGGGTTCGGCCTTCCAATAATCGCCCAGGTCGCCCCAAAAGTATACGCTATTGACTGGGACAAGCGGCTTTTGAAGAGTAATGCCAGACGGCTTAAACATCTTACTAGGAATGTCGAATATTTGCATGTGGATTTAAATAAAGACTCACCAAACGTGAGCGTAGACGGGGCGTTCCTTATTGATGTTATCGAGCATTTAGATCCGGGAAGAGAAAGGAATTTTTTGCAAAATATTGTGAAATGCCTCAAACCCGACGGAGTTTTAATAATCGGCACGCCTAATATTACCGCTTCGACCTATGCCACTGCCAGAAGCCGGGTGCAGCATATAAACCTTAAGAGTATGCAGACATTACGGGAGCTCATGGAGAGATATTTTGATAATGTATTTATGTTCGGAATGAACGACGAAGTCTTGCACACCGGATATGCGCCGATGTGCCACTATATTTGGGGCGTAGGAGCAGGGATATGTCCTAATGTGAGATGAGACAGATATGAAACTTTCTGATTATGTCGCGAGTTTTTTAGCGAAACAGGGAATCAAGCATGTATTTGTCATAACGGGAGGAGCCTCAGCCCATCTCATAGATTCTATAGCGAAAACCCGGGGTATAGAGTACATCTGCCCTCAGCATGAACAGGCAGGCGCTATGGCTGCTGATGCATATGCCCGGGTGACCGGAAATTTGGGTGCGGCGATAGCGACAAGCGGACCGGGCGCTACGAATATGCTTACGGGAGTTTGTTGCTCGTTCTATGATTCGATTCCGGTGTTATACATCACCGGTCAAGTCTCTACGTTCCGTTGTAAAAAAAATATGGGGATGAGGCAGCTGGGATTCCAGGAAACGGACGTCACCGCTATCTTTAAACCCATTACGAAATATGCGGTAAAGATAAGCGATTCTCAGAAAATCAGATATGAACTGGAAAAGGCTGTTTATATTGCCCGTTCGGGAAGACCCGGACCGGTATTGGTGGATATTCCTGATAACCTGCAAAGATCGGATGTGGATCCCGGACTTTTAAAGCCTTTTGTGGTGGAAAAAACCAAAGAGAATAACAGGGAGCTAGATAAAAAAATTGATCAATGCCTGGGATTACTAAGTAAAGCAAAAAGGCCGGTTGTCATATTCGGTTGGGGGATTTATCTTGCGGGTGCCCAGAAACAGGCCTTGAGTTTTGTTAAGAACTCCGGGATTCCGGTAGCGCCCACTTGGGCAATGAGTTATTTGTTCCCAGCCAGCCATCCGCAATTGATCGGATCTTTTGGGACACACGGCACGCGTTACGGTAATTTTGCGGTCCAGAACGCCGACCTTATCCTGTCTATCGGTGCCCGTCTTGATACCCGCCAGGCAGGTTCGCCTCATTCTACATTTGCCAGGGGTGCTAAGAAAATAGTAGTAGATATTGATGGATGTGAACTTAAAAAGTTTGAAAAACTCAGCATGAAGATTGATGTGAGTATCCAAGCGGATGCTAAAGATTTTCTGGGGCAGTTAAATAAAAGAATCTCTGGGATAAAACTAGCCGACATTTCGGCATGGCAGAGCAAGATTGTTGCATGGAAAAATACATTTCCCATTTGCCGGAAAGAATACTTTAAAGAAAAAGGTGTTAATCCGTATGTTTTTGTAAAAATACTTTCTGAGCAAGCGTTACCAGGAGATGTTATTTTTGCCGATACAGGCTGCAGTCTGGCATGGTTACTCCAATCGTTTGCATTCAAGAAGGGACAAAAGCTTTTCAGCGCTTTCAATAACACACCTATGGGATATGTCTTGCCTGCAAGTATAGGCGCGTCGTTTGCGCTTGGCAAAAAACCAGTTATCTGCATAACTGGTGACGGTGGATTACAGATAAACATTCAGGAACTTGCAACCATTGTAAGACATAATCTGCCGATTAAGATTTTTTTATTCAATAATCATGGATATAGTATGATACGCCAGACCCAGGACCAATGGTTTTGCTCGCGCTATGAGGCGTCTACCATTGAAAGCGGGCTTGCTTTTCCGGATTTTATCAAGGTGGCGAAGGCCTATGGTTATAAGACAGTCACCATATCAAGAGCAAAAGAAATACCCGAAGGCATAAAGGAGACCCTGAGCAGCTCCAAGGCGGTCTTCTGTAATATAGAGATTCTTCCTGAACATAGAGTAACTCCTCAGGTTAAATTCGGAAGGGCCATAGAAGACGGAGAGCCTTTGTTGGATAGAAAAGATTTTTTTGAATGTATGATTGTTAAGCCTCATAAGGCATCGCTTAAATAAAACATAGAGGGGGAATACTTGAGAAGAGAAATAAACCTGCTAGATTCTCATCCTAAAACTGTGCGTGATTATGATAAGCGGGCACGCGAGAAAACACCGGATATTGTTAGGTTGGCTAAACGGTTTGGAAAAGATTTCTTTGATGGGGATAGAAAGTGCGGATATGGCGGCTATAAATATGATGGTCGCTGGAAGTCCGTTGTAAAACGCATGAAAGACTATTATAAGCTTTCGGATAATGCTGCTATTTTGGATATCGGATGCGGCAAAGGATTTATGCTCCATGATTTTAAAGAGTTAATGCCTGAATCGACTATAGCGGGAATTGATATCAGCGATTACGCAATATCCAATGCCATGACCTCAGTTAAACCTTTTCTGAAGATTGCCAACGCTGAAAAATTGCCTTATCCCGATAAAAGCTTTGACCTTGTCGTCTCTATTAACTCGATCCATAATCTTCCTCTTGAGCGTCTTAAAAACGCCCTGCGGGAAATCCAGCGGGTCTGCAAGGGCGATAGTTACATCACTATCGACGCCTGGCGCAATGAAACTGAGCGCGAGAATCTGTTTAAATGGGTGCTTACCGCCGAGACCATGATGCACGTAGATGACTGGAAGAGGCTATTTGATGAGATAGGCTATACGGGCGATTACTGGTGGTTTATTGCCGATTAAAGTGCTTTAAGGCAGGTAGAGGAATGCGTTCATGGATATAGTTATTCCGAAAGTCAAAACAGCGCACACTATTTTACTGTTCTCGGACAAGTATGTCATGCAATTGCGCGATGACAAACCAGATATAGCTGCCCGAGGTCAATGGTCTCTTTTTGGAGGAAAAATCGACCCCGGTGAAGTGCCTTTAGAAGCAATTAAGCGGGAGCTTCTTGAAGAACTCTCGATAAGGCCTGGCGAATTCAAGTTTTTGTGGCAGATGGATTATTATTATGACTTCGTCAAGGGCACTGTTAGGACATGGTTTTTTATATCGAACATTGACAGAGTCTGGAGTACTCACAAACTAAAAGAAGGTAAGGCCGTGGGAATTTTTGCTTTTCATGAGCTGAAGGAGCTGGATATTCCTGATGTTATAAGACAGGCCTTAAAACGGTATCATTCAGAAGAAAGCAGGCTATGAAGACGTTAGCGGCTGTGCTGGTGGAAATAAACAAGCCCTTGAGACTCGAAGAGCTCTTTGTCCCTGAGCTCAAGGATGGTCAGGTGCTGGTTAAAATAGCGTATAGCGGGATTTGTCATTCTCAACTCAACGAAATACGCGGATTGAAAGGAGAAGACAGGTTTCTTCCCCATACGCTCGGGCACGAAGGCTCGGGTATTATTGAGGCAATCGGTTCCGGGGTAAAGAAAGTCAAGACAGGCGATCGGGTCGTGTTGACATGGATTAAGGGGTCTGGAATTGACGTGCCATTCGCTTCGTACCAAAGAAACGACGGTTCAACAGTTAATTCAGGACCTATTTCGACTTTTTTGACCAACGCTGTGATTTCGGAAAATCGCGTGGTGAAGATAACCGAGGCACTTTCCCTGAAAGAAGCCGCACTTCTCGGATGCGCTATCCCGACCGGCGCCGGGATTGTAATCAATACGGCACATGTCTCAAACGGAAAAAGTGTTGCGATTTTCGGAATGGGTGGTATAGGCCTGAGCGTTTTACTGGCTGCAAAGATTAAAGGCGCTTCACCAATTATCGCCATAGATATTGTCGAAGATAGGCTTAAGCAGGCGGATTTACTCGGTGCCACGCATGTTTTGAACGCTAAGAAAGAGAGTGCTTTGGAAGGCATAATGAAAATCACGGATAATAAAGGAGTTGACTGTGCCATTGAGTCTGCCGGCAAGAAAGAGACTATGGAGATGGCTTTTAAATCTGTTTGCGATAAAAGTGGCCTGTGCATTATTGCAGGGAATCTCTCGCACGGCCAGACAATTCAAATCGATCCATTCGATTTTATTAGAGGTAAGCGTATAATCGGTACGTGGGGCGGAGAGACACAGCTAGACAAGGATATCCCAATGTACGCTGATTGGGCCCTTTCCGGAAAGTTGGATTTAAAGAAAATGATATGCCGCACATATGAACTAAAAAATACCAACGAAGCCATTGAGTATATGGAACGATACGCGATAGGTCGCGTATTGATAGAAATGAGTGATTATTAAATTTTATGGATATAGCTTTCTGTGAAAAAGAATTAGTAACAATGTCGCTGAAAGAGAAGATATATAAATTGCTTCATAGGGCTGAAGTTAACAGGGCTGTTTTTTTTGGATTCTTATCTAAAATATGCAGTTCTTTGGCTGGTGCTGTAGCTATGTTGCTTATAGTTACAAAATTCAGTCCGGAACTTCAAGGTTATTATTATACTTTTAGCAGTCTTTTGGGTTTGCAGATTTTTGTGGAACTTGGCTTTGGCACGGTTATTATCCAGTTCGCCAGCCATGAATGGTCGAAATTACAGTTGAATTCCGATGGTTTTATTACCGGAGATGCGCAAGCTTTGTCGAGACTAAAGAGTTTAGCCCAATTAGCCTTCAAATGGTATTTTGTGGCCGGGTTAGCTTTAACTATATTTTTAGGGATAGGAGGTTATTGCTTTTTTATTCATTCTTCGAATGTAATGATTAGCTGGAAGCTTCCATGGCTGATTTTGTCGGTCGTAACCGGGATAAGCATTGTTTTGATGCCTGTTTGGTCATTATTGGAAGGCTGTAATCAGGTTTCCAGCGTCTATAAGTTTCGTTTTATACAAGGTTTATTCGGTAATTTTGCTGTTTGGATAGCTATACTTTCAGGGGCTAAACTTTGGACTCCGGCAGTTTTAAGTATTGTTGTTTCCGGGGTTGCACTAGTGTTTTTCATCAGCAAATACAAGAACTTCATTAAATCCCTGATTACTTTGCGGCCGGAAGGCCAACTTATTAGGTGGCGTTCAGAAATATTTCCTATGCAATGGAAGATTGCTCTTTCTTGGTGCAGCGGATATTTTATGTTCGGACTTTTTACGCCTGTTTTATTTAATTACTATGGTCCAGTTATTGCTGGTCGAATGGGCTTGGCGATTAATGTTATTAGTTTGGTATCGTTTATTTCTATTTCTTGGACTCTTCCTAGAGTGCCAACGTTTGGAATACTGATAAACCGTAAACAGTTCGACAGTCTCGATAAAATGTTCTGGAAAATTAGCAGAGCGGTTTTTTTAATGAGCACTGCAGCGTCACTGATTATTTTTGCTGGTGTTTATATTCTCTATGCTACAGCCAATCCACTGTCCGAGCGCATTCTCGGACCTTTACCGATAGCTGTTTTATTATTGGCTACATTGGTCAATGGTATGTCTGTGCCAATGAGTTATTATCTGATAGCGCACAAACAGATGCCAACGCTTAATGTTTCTATTACGGCAGGGGTATTAATGGTTATTTCGACTTTAATCTTAGGCAAATACTATTCGGCAACCGGGATTGCTTGCGGTTATTTAGTTGTAGTGAGCATTGCTTTTTTATGGATTATAGCCATTTGGAGGGATTGTCGGCGTAATTGGCATGCCCAAGCGCATATTTCTCAAGATGTTAACTTTTCGCTTTAAAATTATATGTCAACTTCGGGAATCCTGGCAAATAAGAACATGGTGCTTCAAAAAATAAAAGAAAAAGGAATGGGGTATTCTTTTAAACGCGGCCTTTATATTATTTTATGCCAGATTGTTGGAGTTTTGGGATATCCTTTATGTATGTTGTTAAATATAAGATTTTTACCAGTTTACACTCCGGGAATTGGACACTTAAGCAGCGAACCGGATTGCTATATTAAAGAAGGTATTCTTGGTTTACGTCCGCAATATAATACTATTGTTTTGGCCCCGCGTAACAAGACGGCTAATTCTCATATGCTGAAATATTGGAAAAAGTATTTGAAGATTATTGAGCAGCCTTTGATCTGCAGTATCCTGAAGCCATTTTCGGAAAACAGGTTTACTTCGTATTATATTTTTGATTATTTTTTTACATATAGTTCTCGGTATCCTGAAGTCCAGAGAAAGTACGGTAATAGGACGCCTTTGCTTTCCTTAACCGATTTTGATAAAAAACGCGGTTGGGATTGTTTGGAAAGTTTAGGCGTTGAGCAAAACGCTTGGTTTGTTTGCGTACATTGCAGAGAGGACGGTTATTTGGGTGATGTTGGACAAACTATGCGTAATGCCGATGTTAACAATTATCTCTTGGCTATGGATGAGATTGTTAAGAGGGGTGGCTGGGTAATTCGCATGGGTGATCCTTCTATGAAACCGGTTAATTCTAAAGGCAGAATTATTGATTATGCGCATTTGTCTATTAAGAGCGATTGGATGGATGTGTTTCTCTGTGCTTTGTGTAAATTTTTTTTGGGGAGTAATTCCGGGCTAACCAGTTTAGCGGCAATTTTTGGGGTTCCATCCGGCAACGCTAACTACTGTCCGATATCAGCCGTGGTTTCTTATGGGGTTCAAGACGTGGGGATACCTAAGCCAATATGGTCTATTAAAGAAAAGCGTTATCTTACTTTTGAAGAAATTTTTAATTCACAGATAAGTATTGATCGTTTAGATTCTATGTATGTGCAGGCCGGAGTCAAGGCTATTGAGAATTCACCCGAAGAGATTAGAGATCTTGCTATAGAAATGCTTGAGAAAGTGGAAGGTTTGATTGCCTATACGCAAGAAGATGAGCGTTTGCAGAATAGGTTTAAATCGTTAATGAGTAAGAAACATTATTCATATGGAGCATTATCGCGAGTCGGTCGAGATTTCCTGCGTAAATACAAAGATTTATTACCGAAGGATATGTAAGGTTTTTATGAAAAGAGTATTAGTTACAGGTGCTACAGGATTTATTGGTCGTCATTGCTTACCGTTATTGCTGAAAGAAGGGTATGAGGTGCATGCAGCAGAAATTTCAGATAAACATGTTACCTGCGCAGGTGTAAATTGGCATCAGGTTGATTTATTGAATTTTAAGAATATGGATAAGCTGATTTCTTCTATTAAGCCGACGCATCTTTTGCATTTAGCCTGGTATACTGAACATAAAACATATTGGACTACTCTTAAAAATCATGATTGGGTAAGTGCAAGCTTAGCTTTGATAAAAAGTTTTCGTAATTATGGAGGCAAAAGAGCTGTTGTGGCAGGAACATGTGCTGAATACGATTGGGGTTATGGTATTTGTTCAGAAGATACCACACCCTTAAACCCTGCTACTTTATATGGTATCTGCAAAGATGAATTCAGACAAAAATTAGAAATCTTTTCAAAAGAGAATGGGTTTAGTGCTGCTTGGGCAAGAATATTTTTTGCTTATGGTCCAGCAGAACATCCGAGTCGCTTAGTATCTTCAGTTATTGCTTCGCTCCTAGAGGAGAGGCCTGTTCTCTGTTCAGCAGGTGACCAGAAACGAGATTTTTTATATGTTGAAGACATAGCATCTGCTTTTGTCTCTATTTTAGAGAGCAATTTTGAGGGTGCTATAAATATCGGTTCTGGAATACCTATATCAGTTAAAGAGGTTATTAATATTATTGCAGATAAAATAGGACGATCTGATTTAATTGAATTTGGCAAAGTACCCATATCCCCAAACGAACCACCGCTTTTAATAGCAGACACATCTAAGATAAGAGAAATAGTGCGTTGGTCGGCGCGTTATGATCTTAAGCAGGGCCTTGATAAAACTATTTGCTGGTGGAGAGATTATTTAAAAAAGGAGTAAGCAAGCTATGAAAAAGATAATTGTTATAGGCTTGATTATTTTATTACTTGTAGCAGCTAGGCTGAGTGACCATATTTACGGCCTATGGGTATTTTATAGAATAGGTAGAGATATAACAGTGAATATTGAAGATGATTTTGAGAAGGCAAGAGCAGCCGCATACTGGGTGTTCGACAATATCAAAGGAATGAAAAGGTATCAGTATTTTAAAAACATTGATGATAATTTCATGAATGTATATAGACGAAGAATGGGGTCGTGTGACCAAACTGCTTGGGCTTATGTGGTAATGACGAACCTTTTAGGATTGGATAGTAGGTCTCTCTTTTTAATTGACGATAGAGGTAAATCACCACATACCGTTGTCAGCGTTAAGATAGAAGATAAGATATATATTGTAGATACCGACCTTCATTATATATTTAATTTCTCAGAAGGGGAAGAATTCAAGGAGAAAGAATTTAGAGAATATCAAAATGCGTTCAAGAAAAACTGTAATCGTTTTCACGGAGATAATAGAAATGTCTGTTGTGAGCCCAATATCTCTTGGTTTGAAAATGGGGTATATTCAGATACATTGAAGGAGAAGATAGCGAAGGTGTTGCTGAGGAAAAATTAACTTATATTCTAACGCCTAGGTTCAGGAACAGCATTTTTATTAATATCGGTTTAATATCTTTGATCTTATTCTGAAGCTTACGATTGATATCATTAGTGTAATTTTGCAGGGGTCTCATCGCAAAAGGTTCCATGATTAAAGTGCTGGATATTTTTCTGTTTTGTGGTAAAATTTCTGATAAAGTTCCAGTGGTGGAAAGATTATTTAAAAAAGGTTGAATATTTAATGCGAAAACAGTGTCCGATTTGTGGTATTAATTCAAGTTTGGTATTTATAACCAAAGACTGGAATAGGAAGTCATCTGCGCAGGAATTTGAGTATCGAAAATGCTCTGAGTGTGGTTTGATTTTTTTAGCTAATGTGCCGGCTGATCTGGATTCTTTTTATGGGGATACTTATTATCTTACGCCCAAGTTTAATAGATTAAAAAAAGTTGCTAAAGCAGAGAGTTATCAGTTAGCAATGATTAGCCGGTTTGTTAAAAATGGTCGTCTTTTGGAGGTAGGGGCCGGTTATGGTGTTTTTGCTTATCAGGCCAAAAAAGCTGGTTTTGAGGTGGATGTTATTGAAAAAGAAGAAAAATGCTGCGATTTTTTATCAAAATTCATTGGTGTAAAGGTTATTAAAAGTGACAAGCCTCATAAGATTATTGAATCTGCAAAAGAGTATGATGTCATCGCGCTTTGGCAGGTTATTGAACATTTGCCTAATCCTTGGGAGTTTTTGAGTAAGGCTGCAAAAAATTTAAAACTAAACGGAGTAATTTTGATTGCAACTCCCAGTCCGTCTTCTTTTCAATTTCGGCTCCAAGGTTGGCAATGGCCGCATATTGATGCCCCGCGACACCTTTTTCTTATCCCGGTTGAACTTCTGGTGAAGTATTTGAAACCGTTTGGATTAGAGCCGGTAATGGTAACTTCCGATGATAAGGGGGCCAGGAGCTGGAATAGATTCGGTTGGCAGCGTTACCTGATGAACCGTTTTTCCAATAAGTGGTTTCAACACGCCGCTTTTGTTTTAGGGTATTTTATCGCTATAGTAATGTCTATTTTTGACCGCAAGAGAGGCAGCGCTTACACGGTAATTTTCCAGAAGAAAACAGGTTAATTTAGGAAGGAAAACATTTTTGAAAAACATTATCAAAAAAATACTGAATAGCAAATTATTTAAGCTCTGCGGGATTTCGTTGATCAATTACGATTTATTGAAATATACGAAACATTATCTTTGGATTATTAATTTTAGCAGGATTCCGAGGCTGAAGATTGTTTTCAATCAGGCCAAGCCTGTCCTTAAGGATGATCTTTACCTTTGCCAGCGCCTTATTTCGGCATACCATAAGGCTACAGCGCAGAGATTAAAAATAGAAAATAATACCAGCCGGATATGGTCTGAGGGAATAAAGAGATATTGCGCGAAACTTATTTCAGCCATGGAGTCAAAAGATGCGCAACAACTGGCCGGGATTTTATCAACCATGTTCAGGGAAGATTTTGTTTATGGCCTGGCTTCCGGCAGCCTGGTTGATAACGCCCGCAGCTATATCGGTTCGAAGATCTGGTCGCTTAAATATCAGGATAATCTGGTGGCTTTGGCGGAATATTTGGGTGTCGTGCGTAACGAATCCCCTCAGCAGGGAGTTAAAGGTTATGCTTTAAGAGAGGGGTTAGATGCGCTTGTCGCTAAGATTGAGAAGGCAATTGGCATCCCAATAGATTTCCCGGACATTGGCGCCCCTTACGGAATTAAAGCAAATAATTCCTTGATTACCATGGAGCACCCGGAACATTTGTATGTCGCTTTACGGATAAGTAACGCGGTCGCGGATTATTTAGAGGACAAGGACAGCCGGCGATTAAATCTAGTTGAAATCGGCGCTGGCTTCGGCGGACTTGCTTACTGGATAATAAAACTTAAAAAAATTGACCTGGAAACTTATAGCATTATTGATCTTCCTTTGATTAATGTGTTACAAGGGTATTTTTTGGCAAAAGCCTTTGGCGCATCAGAGGTAAGATTATACGGTGAAATTCTCAATAATAGCGCCAAGATCTCTATTATACCGAATTTTGCTTTTGAAACAGCAATAAGTAAAGATATTGATGTATTGATTAATGAGAATAGTATGCCGGAGATGTCAGAGGAGATTGTGGAAAACTATATCCGGCATGCGAAGAAGCTTCTTGCCGGGGTTTTTTTTAGCTACAATCATGAGGCTTATAGCGTTGTTTATGGAAAACCGCAGGTATTTGTTCCGGAGGTTGTTGAACGGGTGGGAGGATTTAAGCGCCTTTCTAGGAATTCCTCCTGGGTGCGCAGCGGTTACGCTGAAGAGGTCTATCGGCTTGACAAGTAAGAAATTCAATTGAGGAAGAGTGTTTATGAAATTTTCTGTATTACTTCCCACGCGTAATGGCGGCCGTTTTTTAGCGAATTGCATCAGCTCTGTCCTGGAAGAGCCTTATGATGATATGGAGCTGGTAGTTTCCGACAATGCCAATACCGACGGGACACAGGCTGTTTTGGATTTTTTTAAAGGAGATAAACGCTTTAAAGTAGTGCGTCTAAAAGAGCCGGTTTGCGTTACCGATAACTGGAATCGCGCACTTGAGGCCAGCAATGGTGATTATATACTCATGATGGGTGATGATGATTGTTTGCTGCCCAGCTATTTTTCGCGCATGGAGGAGATTATAAAAAAGTACGATAACCCAGACTGTATTATATATAACGGGTATAGCTATATAGCCCCGCATTCTGTAAGCGAGAATCCTAAAAGTTACTACAGGGACCCTTTTTTTGATTTTGGCCCTGATTTCGCTGAGGAAGGGTTTATTCCTGCGCAAAAAAGATTCGCTATCGTCAGGGATATGTTTGACTTCCGGAATCGGGTTCCCTTGAATATGCAGACTACACTCATGTCCCGCGCCGCTATGAATAAGGTCAGGGGAGGGGCTTTTCAGCCGCCTTTTCCGGATCACTACGCATTGAACTCTCTGCTATTGACTGCGAAATTCTGGGTCTTTGTACCGGAAAAAATAATAATTGTCGGCTTATCGCCGAAATCATTCGGGCATTTTATATATAGCAATAAACAGAAGGAAGGCAAAAAATACCTTGGAATAAACTCTGATTTTCCAGGCCGCCTTCCGGGCATAGAGCTGAATAACTGCATGTATACCTGGCTTTCGCTTTTAAAAGCCAATTATCCGGAGTTTTTGAACGGGGTTAAAATCAACCGGGCAAGTTATGTGCGCCGGCAGGTCTACTCTTGGTTCATTCAATATAAATCCAGGACTATATCTTTCACTGATCTACTTCGGCGGTCTGCTAGATTGTCCTTTGCCGATTGGGCTTATTTGCTGACGATCTTTTTGGATAAGCAGAGCTGGCAGCGTTTGTGGCTTATGCTTGGCGGGTTAAAAAAACCTAAAATCCAAAACCTTTGGCAGGGAGCGATGCCCTTGGAAGATATCTTAAATATAAAAGAATTTTCTGTGTGGATAAGCAGAAGAGATAAAATCAGAGGTAAAATATGAAAGTTTTTGTGACCGGAGACAGGGGGTATATCGGCAGCGTATTGACCGGGATGCTGCAGGATAAAGGCTATGAAGTTGTAGGCTATGATATAGGTTACTATGAGCAAAACTGCCTTTATCCGCAGGACGATCTTTATAAAAAAATCACCAAAGACATCCGTGATATATCCTTGGATGATGTAGAGGGGTCTGAGGCGGTTATCCATTTGGCAGGATTATCCAATGATCCTTTGGGAGCGTTGGATCCGCGTTTGACAGAAGAGATTAATTATCAGGGGACCATGAAGCTGGCAAGTTTAGCCAAAAAAGCAGGGGTTAAAAGGTTCGTCTATTCTTCTTCCCAGAGTATGTACGGAGTTTCAAATACTGACGCAGAGCTCGATGAAGATACAAGCGAAAAGAAGCCGATTACTATTTATGCTAAAACAAAATGGGAGGCGGAATTAAAATTGAGAGAGATGAGTGACGCCCGGTTTAATGTTATTTGCTTCCGCCCTTCGACAGTATTCGGAGCTAGCCCGAGGTTCAGATGCGACATTGTTTACAACAGCCTTGTAGGATGCGCTTATACTACAGGGAAAATAGAGATCAAGAGTGATGGCACGCCCTGGAGGCCTGTGGTGCATATACGCGATGTCTCAAACGCTTTTATAGCCGGGCTCCAGGCTCCTTTGGAGTTGGTGGCGAACCAGTCTTTTAATGTCGGCATCCCTAACGGAAATTTTACCGTAAGGGAATTGGCTGAAGCAGCCCAACAGGTGGTCAAAGGCAGCCGGCTTGTCTTTACCGGAGAGCATGGAGCGGATTTCAGGACTTACCGGGTAAGTTTTAAAAAGATACTTACGGTTTTGAAAGATTATTTCAAGCCGGAATGGGACCTCATCCGCGGAGGAGAAGAATTAGTCAGTATCTTTAAGAAGGTAAATTTTACCGAAGAAGAGTTCAGGGGGTGCATGACAAACCGGCTGAAACAGCTCGAGTATATGATCAAATCCGGAGAACTCGATAAAGAACTATGTTATAAGAAAGGGAAAAATGGCTGATAGACTTTCTGAAACAATAAAAAACTGTCGCATTTGCGGCAGCGACAAGATCAAGACATTCCTTGAGTTGGGTATGCAGCCTCCCGCTAATAGCTTAAGGAGCTCATTGTCTCAAAAGTTGCCGGTTTTTCCGCTTTCTCTGTGCCGCTGTGAAAAGTGCACTGTTGTGGAATTGACCGAAACAGTAAAGCCGGAGCATCTTTTTAAACATTATGTCTGGGTGACCGGCACATCGTCGACCGCTAAGGCGTACGCCAAATTATTTTATAAAAGCGCCGTCGAACGTTTTAAGCCGAATAGTTCGTTTATCGTAGAGGTGGCAAGCAATGACGGAACATTCTTAAAGGTATTCAAAGAAAACGGATTCCGCACTCTTGGCGTGGACCCCGCGGAAAATATCGCAAAAATAGCCAACGATAACGGTATTCTTACCTGGTCTGAATTTTTCGGGGAAAATATTGCCAAAGCAGTAGTCTCCAAAGAGGGTTTGCCGGATTTTGTATTTGCCAGAAATGTCATACCTCATGTGGCTAATGTCCATGATGTCATAGAAGGCATGAAAGTCTGTCTGCATCCGAAAGGCGTAGGAGCGATAGAGTTCCATTATGCCAAGGTCATTATTGAGGGGCTTCAGTATGATTCAATATACCATGAGCACCTTTTTTATTATTCTCTTAGAAGTTTAGAGTTTTTGCTTAATCTTCATGGGCTTGCGGCTTTTGATCTGATTGAAAGCCCGATCAGCGGCGGTTCCATTGCCATGTATTTTTCTCATAAGGATGAGAAAAGGCCGGTTTCAAAGAAATTTGAGCAAAAAATGCAGGAAGAAGAAAAAATAGGGTTGAATAAGCTGGAAACCTGGGAGCAGTTCGCTAAAGACTGTCAAGAACACCGCAGGAAGCTCGTCGAGCTTATATCAGGCGCAAAAGCCAAGCTTCTTATAGGTTATGGCTCATCAGCGCGAAGTTCTACCCTGCTTAATTATTGCGGCATAAATAAGAAACATCTGTTCTGTATCGCTGACCAGAACCCCTTAAAACATAATAAATATACGGCAGGAACCGACATCCTTATAGTATCTCCGGAAGCTGCCTTTGCCAAAAAACCCGACGTAGTTATTTTATTGGCCTGGAATTTCAAAGAGGAAATCATCTCGCTTTTAAAAGATAAATATCATTTTCGGGGCAGATTGATCCTGCCGCTTCCGAATGATCCACAAATAGTGTCACTATAAAATATGAAATTCTATAAACAGGAAATCGAGGGTATTTGGCTTATTGAGGCTGAACCGTTCAAGGACAACCGTGGGATGTTTTTCCGGAATTTCTGCCAGAAGGAATTCTCTGAGAACGGTCTGGAATCAAAGATCGTGCAGACTAATGTGTCTAAGAATAACAATAAATATACCTTAAGGGGCATGCATTATCAGCTGAAACCTTTTCAGGAACATAAGACGATGTTTTGTATTTCCGGAGCAATCTACGACATAATTGTTGACCTAAGGCCTGATTCTGCGACATTTTTAAAATGGATAGCCGTGGAGCTTGATGCCGGAAAACCCTTGAGCCTGCATCTTCCGGCAGGATGCGCTAACGGGTATTTGACTTTAAAAGACGATACCGCTATTCTTTATTATATGTCTGAGTTCTATTCGCCGCAAGCATACAGGGGTTTTCGTTATAACGACAAGATGTTCAATTTTAAATGGCCTGCTGAACCCGTGATTATTTCGGAGAAAGACCGCAGTTATCCTGATTTTGATCCTCAGGTTGTTTAAGAAGGCAGAGTAAGCTTAGCCAGTTTTAATAATAGAGGTTGCTAATGGATATTCCCAAACAAGCTGTGATTCTTTGTGGTGGATTAGGGGAACGTTTGCGCCCTTTAACTGATTTAGTACCTAAACCAATGGTGTTGGTTAATGGTGCTCCTTTTTTAAGATATCTTTTGGAACAGCTTAAGGATAGTGGTATTAAAGAAGTTATTTTGTTAACCGGATATCGAGGAGAACAAATTCGCGAATATTTCGAAGATGGAAGCCAATTAGGGCTATTGATACGGTATTCTCACAGGCCTGTAGAATGGGAAACTGGAAGACGTCTTTTTGAAGCCAAGGAGTTACTCGATGAGTGTTTCTTACTTTTATACAGCGATAATTTTCTATCTTTTAATTTAAAAAAGATTGTAAAGTTTCATAATGAACAGAAAAAAATGTTGAGTTTTATTGTACAGCCTAAAGAGAAAGGTAATATCCGGATGGGTGAAGGGGGGGTTGTTCAGGTTTATGATAAAACTCGTTCTGTTCAAGGGTTGAGCTTCGTTGAATTGGGATATATGATCGTAAGCAAGAAACTATTCGAATTTTATGCCTGTAAGGACGTTAGTTTTTCTGATATAATTGCTAAAATGGTGTCTATGCAACAGGTTGCGGGCATGCCTGTTTTAGATGCTTACTATAGTATTTCTGATTTAGACCGCCTTAAGCTGACAGAGGAATATTTAAAGCCTAAAAAGATCCTTCTTGTTGATAGAGACGGGGTTATCAATGAGAAGGCCCCGCGCGGAGAGTATATTTGCTCCTGGGGAGATTTTTCCTTTATCCGTAAAAATATCGAGGGCTTGAAAAGGCTGAATGAGGCAGGTTTTTCTTTTATTGTGATTTCCAATCAGGCAGGTATTGCCAGGGGCATGGTATCAGCTGAGGCAGTAGATGATATTCATAAACAAATGAAGGCTGCGCTGGAGAAAGAAGGGGTTCGTATTTTGGATATTTATCTTTGTCCGCACCACTGGGAAGAAAAGTGTTCCTGCCGTAAACCTGAGCCGGGGCTTTTTTTTCAGGCTTCGCGCAAATGGCTATTCCGTCTTGATAAGGCTTATTTTATAGGAGATGATCCCCGGGATTGCCAGGCAGCCTACCGGGCAGGATGCGGCTGTATTTATATCGGAGGAGAAAACGGATTGAAGGATTTATCTATCGAAGAGCAGCCTAAAATCGCGGTTAAAAACCTAATTGAAGCACTACCATATCTGGAGAAGACATGATTATTTCAAGAACGCCTTTTAGGATCAGTTTTGCTGGGGGAGGAACAGACCTGCCTGGATTTTACTCTAAGGAAGATGGACAGGTGATAAGTACGGGAATTGATAAATACATCTATGTGGCAGTAAAACGCCAGACAGCCATTTGTGAACATAAGTTCCGGATTAATTGGAGCAAGGTTGAGTTTAAGGACAAAATTGAAGATATTGAGCATCCTATTGTGCGCGAAGCCTTGAAATTGATGGACATGGATATCCCGCTAGAAATTTCCACTTTTGCAGACATTCCCGCCAATACGGGTTTAGGCTCTTCCAGCTCTTTTGCCGTCGGTTTGCTTCATGCCTTGTTTGCGCTCAAAGGAAAGGTGGTGACGAAAGGCACATTAGCTGGAATGGCTTCGCATCTTGAAATTGATATTTTGCGGCGTAAGGTCGGTAAACAGGATCATTATGCGGCCGCTTATGGCAGTCTCAACATTTTTACTTTTCATACCGGCGGAGCTGTTTCTGTGGACCCTGTTTTTTATAGGCCCGAGATAAAAGAAGCTATGGAAAATCATTTGATGTTGTTTTATACCGCTATAAAACGGGATGCGCACCAGATTTTGCGTGTTCAAAATATGAAGATGGAAGAGAAGCGCCATGTGCTTGCCGAAATGAAAAGTTTGGTGGCGCCATTAGGAGAGATATTTTCTTCCGGGTCGGATTTATGTGAGTTCGGCCGCCTGTTGCACCGCGGATGGCTTCTTAAAAAAAGCATTACAGATGAAATTTCATCAACGGAAATTGACGAATATTATGACCGCGCTATGGCGGCGAGCGCGCTTGGCGGGAAACTTTTAGGGGCGGGAGGAGGCGGTTTCTTACTTTTCTTTGTTGAGCCGAAAAAGCAGAAGGCAGTGGCTAACGCGCTCTCGGGTCTTTATTGTTTACCGTTTAAATTTGAAAACGCAGGTACAAGGATTACTTATTATGACCAATCTCTGGTTTAGGCCATTGGTTGCTTGTGGGTAAAGAATATATCATATGAATTTTTCTGGATTACAAATTGGTTACGTTCCCTTCGGGAAACCGAAATTACACCCTTTTGATTTAAGGAATTTTGTTTATTACGCTCGTAAACGAAATATTAATTTTGAAATAGCTGATCCGAATAAGGAATATGATATTATCGTATTAACTCCTCGAGTTGATTTAAGTGTTTGGAGTCGTTTTCCTAAAGGTCGTACTAAGCTAATTTTTATGCTGGTTGATGCTTATTTAGCTGTACCACAATTTAATTTTAGAGGAGCTTTAAGAGGGCTAGCCAAGTTTCTTGTAGGAGAACATAAATTTTTGAGGTTTAATTATTCTAATGCCATTAAAGATATGTGTAAGAGGGCTGATGCTGTTATTTGTACGACTTTAGAACAGCAGAATGATATTGAGATGTATTGCAAGAATACACACATTATTCTAGAATTTCATCAAAATGTGTTACGCGGCGTTAAGACTGATTACGTTCAGAAGGGTAGAATAAACTTAGTTTGGGAAGGTAGGCCTGAAACTGTTAAAGGTTTAAAACAGATTAAAAAGGTTTTAATTAAACTCAACAAGAAATACCCATTAACTTTACATGTTATCACAGATCTTGAATATGGAAAATATATGGGTAAATTTAAGAGAATCTCAATTGTTAATGAGATAAGGCAGATTTTTGGGCACCACTATTATGCTAATACTGTAAGCGGTAATAAATCTTTAGTTTATTTATACCAGTGGAACAGAGAATTGTTATCTCCTTTGATAACCGCTTGTGATATAGCTGTTATTCCTTTGGGTGATGCTGATGCTTTGACGCATGGAAAACCGGAGAATAAGTTAGTATTTTTCTGGAGGGCAGGTTTACCTGCTGTTGTCTCAGCTGTACCAGCATATATCCGCGCAATGGAAAAATGTAAATTACCACTTTATTGTAGGAATGAAGAAGATTGGTATAAGAATCTGGAAAAATTGATCGTCGATTCAGACGCCAGAAGAACAGCTGGGCTTCGAGGAAAAGAAATCGCCGAAATAGTTTACAGCGAAGAACAATACCTGAAACAATGGGATCGATTATTTGAAACCGTGTTAACGTAAGTTTCCCATTTACTAATAGGAGAATCAGTTATGAAAATCTTTGTGACTGGCTGTGGTAGTTTTATCGGTAAGGAAATATTACGTCTTTCTAAAACCAGGGGGATCCAAGTCGTCGGCGTAGACCTGGTTGAGGCAAAGCAGGAGGGATGCTTTGTCGCTGATATCCGTTCGCCCAAAATAGCGGAAAAGATCCCTTCAGGCGTAGATGCTGTAGTCCATCTTGCGGCTTTATCTCGCGATGCGGATTGTCGGAATAAAGCTTATTCTTGTTTTGATGTTAATGTCATGGGAACGCTAAATCTAATTGAGGCAGCTCAAAGTAGAGGAGCTAAACAGTTTATTTTTGCTTCGTCAGAATGGGTGTATGACCGATTTGAGGAGGGAGTGGCCAAAAAAGAAGAAGATGTAATCGATATTACTCGTATCACATCTGAATATGCTTTGTCGAAATTAGTTAGCGAGGCAAACCTTCGTCAAAAATATCAGCGTGGATTTTGTCCGGTGACTATTTTAAGATTTGGTATTGTTTATGGTCCGCGTAAGGATAACTGGTCAGCAGTGGAGTCTATTTTAAATGCGGTCAGCACACAAGATGAGGTAACTGTTGGCTCGCTGAAAACCGGACGCTGTTTCATCCATATTTCTGATATTGCCTCCGCGGTAATTGCCGCAATTGGATTAACCGGTTTTGAGATTATTAATATCCAGGGCCGGGAAATTATTACTCTTGGGAATATTATAGAAATTTCCGAGAAGCTTCTTAATAAAAATCCAAAGGTAATTGAGCGTACTCCTGAACAAATAAGCCTGCGGACTGTCAGCGATGTTAAAGCAAAGCAATTACTTAAGTGGCGTGCGGAAATTGGCTTGCAGGATGGGCTTAAATCAGTGTGTGATTTTTTAGGGATAAAAACCGCTTAAATTCGTAAAGAGAGAATAAAATGACTATTAATCTTGATGAAAAAATTGCCCGAGAAGTTTTGCGGATTCGTTTGAGCCAGATGATTGTGAATCAAGCCATCAAAGACAAACAATTCAAGTGTCCTATCCATCTGGCATTAGGACATGAAGCCATTGCAGTGGCTGTCGCTGCCATCATGAAGAATAAAGATTGGCTGTTATTGACACACCGTAATATTCATTACAATCTGGCTAGAAGTCAATCACTGAAAAAGAAAATCGACGAATATCTTTGCAAGGATTCAGGTGAGGCCGGTGGCCAATTGGGTTGCATGAATCTGTACAACGAAGAGGCTGGGGTTTTGTACACTTCGAGCATCCTGGGAAATCAGATGGCTGTGGCAGCGGGCGTTGCTTTAGGAAATCGAGTCAAGAAAACAGATGGTGTCGCCATCGTCGTTATTGGCGATGGTGCCATTGAAGAAGGAATATTTCAGGAAAGTTTACTCATGATGAAGACCTGTCGTTCACCGGTCCTGGTTATTGTTGAAAATAACAACTGGTCTTTAGCAACCCAGATCCATGAACGGCGCTGTGACATAAAGCTTGATCTATACGCATCTTCCCTTGATATACCATATGATCATCTCAGAGGCAATGATGTTTATGAGTATATCCCATCGTTGCAGAAAGTGCGTTCTAAGGCTCTGTCCGATGAGACCCCAGTGATTGTGGAGGTTGCGTTACGCACATTTGGCGACTGGCGCATGAAGACCGAAGAGTATCCCGACGGAAAATACATCAATTATCATGCCGGGGCTGCGCCGAATGTTGAATTGACGGACTGGCCAGTAATTGAGGAATCCGATTGTGATCCGGCGCATGTCTTGAAGAAACACTTTGAAACTGATTTCTTGAAGACACTGTCACATAACGCCTTGGCGGATTTACGGAAGGAGCTTGTATGAATTACATCACGCTTATCAATGCTTTAATTAAAGCCAAAGTTGCTGAAAAAAGTCCCTTGGTAATGTTTGGGCAAAACATTGCGGCGGGAAGCTGCATTGGTGGATTGACGCGGGGGCTAAAAAATGATGATGGACATTATGTGTTGAATACACCCAATTGTGAAAATACACTTGTGGGAACTGGATTTGGATTAATGTTAAACGGTGTTTCGTCTATATTCTTTATGAAACAACAGGACTTTCTTCTCTTAGGTATAGATCAACTCGTCAACACCTACAACCTTATCCGTAACCGAAAGTTGAAAAGTTCTTTTACAATTGTCAATGTCGTTGTAGACAGCGGCTACGAGGGGCCCCAGTCTTCATTGAATAATTTCTATGATTTTTGTTCTGTCGCCCGTATTCCCGGCTACGCGGTTTCCAATAAGTGCGACTCTGAGGTTATTATCCAAAAACATCTGATATCTCCCGGATTTCGTATTATCGGTATCAGCCAGCGGTTGTGCCGCCTGGATCTTCTGGATACTGGAGAAGTGGTCTCGCACGATGAAAACGGTGAGATATTCCAGTATTCTGACGGGGATGACCTTACTGTCGTCTGTTTTAATTTCTCATTTCCCCAGGGGCTGGCGCTATGTAATGACCTTAAGAAACGCAATATAAACGCCTCGTTGTTTTCTGTCAATGCCATGCTTCCTGTAGACTGGAAGAGGATCCTGAATAATGCCCGGCGGACCAATAAACTTGTAGTCCTTGATGATTCAAAAAGCGTAAATTCTCCCGCGCAGCATCTTATTATCGCTGTCCAGCAGGAAATCAATCCCCAGCGTTTATTGTTTCTCGCCCGCAGAAACGACGACAAAGCTTTAAGGCCAAATGCCGATCAGTTTGTGATAGATCATGAAGATGTCCTGGCTCAATTAGGATTTGTTCACGATGCGAACAAGACAATCCGATCGGAAGTCTGTTTTTAGATCTGCCATATAAAAGGCCTAACGATAAGCAATATGAGTTCAAAAAAAGTCTGGTTAACAGGTTCTCGTGGATTTATTGGCAGCGTCCTTGCTTTGGAGCTTAAAAAAGCCGGAGCAGAATTGAGCTGTTTTACCAATCAAATTCCTGGAGAAGAAAAGAATCGTCCAAAAGGATCTTCCTGTATTTACATGGATTATCTTGACGCGGAGGATATCAAAGAAAAGGTTAATCGCATGGGGCTGCCTGATGTCTTTATACATCTGGGCTGGGGTGATATGACAAAACCGGAATCTTTTTTGCACTTGGGAGAGAATGTGCAAGCAAGCAAAAATCTGATAAATACGTTATTTAAACTTAGTCTTAAGAGATTCATATTTGTAGGTTCGATGAATGAGTATGGTGCGCGAATCGGCATGCTTTCTGAAAACATGGAGCCGGAGGGAAGGCTTACAAATTACGCTAAAGGTAAGATTGAGGTTACTAAATTTGGGATGCAAAGTGCTAAAATTTATAAAAGTAATTTTATTCATGTGCGTACGTTTTACGTGTTTGGTTCAGGGCAACGGCAAGGATCATTGATTAATGAGTTGTATCAATCCTATTGTAAAAATATTGGTATTGATTTAAGTCCGTGCGAACACTATAGAGATTATATCCATGTGTCTGATGTAACAGAAGGATTGCGCAGGATTTGTGATGTAGAAGGATCTACGATAGTTAACCTTGGTAGTGGTACTGCAGTAAAAGTTAAAGATTTTGTTCTTCTTTTCTGGAAGCTACTTGGTGGAGATGCCAAAAAATTGAATTTTGGTGCCAGGAATTTACGCGATAATGAGCCAGAACAACCTAAAAGCTATGCGGATCTAGCTCATTTAAAAAGCCTTACCAATTGGGTACCTAAGCTTTCTCTTGAAGCGGGAATTAAAGTTACCATGCAAGAATTGCGCGAATTCATATATTCAAATGCTTTTTAAACGGATTTAACACTCATGTTTTATGCTAATAAGATTGAAAATCTGAAAGATATTTTTGGAACTCCGGATATCACGCTAGAGCCAAATAGTCTTGTTGTCAATAAACGTATATACCCAATTGTTGATGATATTATAGTACTGCTTGATCCTGCACAATATCCTAATTCGCTGAGGAATAGAATTGAAAGACGCGATAAAAATTCTCCGGGAGTTGTCGATTTCGCAGAGGATATTCAGTTCACTTTTGGTGAAGAATGGCAGAGGTTTCCGGAGATATTGCCGGAACATCGGAGAGAATTTTCTCAATATTTTGATTTAGTAAATATCTTAGATCTTAAAGGGTCCCGGGTTTGTGATCTTGGGTGCGGCATTGGACGCTGGAGCTATTTTTTGAAAAATAGCTGTCGTGAGCTTGTCCTGGTTGATTTTTCCGAAGCTATTTTTGTAGCCAGGCATAACTTAAGAGACGTAAAGCATGCGTTATTTTTTATGGGTGATTTGAAGCGTCTTCCTTTTAAGGATAACTTTGCCGATTTTCTTTTTTGTCTGGGCGTACTTCATCATCTTCCCACTAACGCATTGGATGAGGTTAGAAGGCTAAAGCGGTATACGTCATCACTATTGATATATTTGTATTATTCTTTGGATAATAGGCCGTTATTCTTCCGTTTTTTGCTCTCTATTACTACATTTGTTCGATTAATGGTTTCAAAAATACGCAATCATTATTTTAGATCAATATTTACTAATTTAACGGCAATCTTTGTTTATTTTTCTATGATCGGGTTGGGTAAGATTTTTAATTTATTCGGCCCGGGTCATTATGTGCCGCTTTATGAGTGTTATAATAATAAAGGAATGAAACGGATCCGGCAAGATGTGTATGACCGTTTTTTTACCCGCATCGAGCAGCGTTTTAGCCGAAAAGAGATTATGACTTTAAAAGATACCTTTGGAAATATCATCGTTTCAGAAAGTCTCCCTTATTGGCATTTTTTGTGTAAGGAGAATTAGATGATAAAAAAGGACACGGTAGCTAATTTACTAGAGAAGAGAAAGTGGATATTATTCTCTTTATTGTCCGTTGCAACAGTAATACTTATTTTGTTTCTACCTAAGTATTTGAGTCTAGTAGAGCTTTTAGGAAAGAGGATACCACAAGAAAATATTAGACTCGATTATATCAAAGGGTTTCTTTGGGCTATTTTCTTGGGTTCAACAATACTTATCTGGCCAGTTCGTTCTCAAGATAAGAAAGCTCTTATGTGGATATGGGCAGTCAAATGTTTTGTAATGCTTGGACTAATGCTCTTTTATGAATACCATTATCAGACAGACGCATTCGCATATTTTTCCGCTTCAAAATACGATATCAGCCAGTGGAAAACGATGATGTTTTCGGCAGGGTCAAACTTTCCGGTTTCTACTCTTATATGGTTGCAGAATATTTTTTTTCTCAATTCCTTCCATGCAGCTAAGGTAAGTTTTGGAATGATAGGCCTTGTAGCCATATACATATTCTACCGTGGTGTAGTAGTATTCCTGCGGCAGGAAAAGTTAGCGTTGCTGTATATATTTGCATTTTTTCCATCCATACTATTTTGGTCTTCGATATTAGGTAAAGAGCCTCTTGCGCTTTTCTGTATAGCCGTTTATTGTTACGGAGTTATAAAGTGGATCAGGATTTGGTCATTATCTTCTGCAATAATTATGTTGTCGGGCGTTGTAATAGCGGCATCTCTGCGCCCATGGTTGGGATTAATTCTCGGGTTACCTGTTTTTATTATAACTATTCAAAATGTCACTCTGAAAAAATTTAGAACCCAAATAGTAGTTTTACTTATATTAATTCCGATAGTTGTATTTTTTACCAGCCGGGTTATGATGGGTTTTGACCTTAAGTCCAGTAAGGATTTGGTTAGTGTGGCAAATCAAAAATTCAATGGTTTTGCGAGGGGCGGGAGCGTGACAGGAGAAAAAGGAGTAAAAGAAAAAGGAGTAAAAGAAGAAGGAGTAAAAGAAGAAGGAGTAAAATATAAAGACTCGAGTGATATGATACTTTTTGTTCCTCGAGGGATGTTTACTGCCTTATTTAGGCCATTACCGGGTGAGGTTAATAACGTATTCGGTTTTCTCCCGGGCCTTGAAGGCGCGTTTCTGCTGATATTATTCGGTCTTGCCTTAAAGAGAATGCGCTGGCGGGAATTATTAGATCCTGTATGCATATGGGCAATTTTGTTAATAGTGATATGGGCCGCTGCCTATGCGTTTATCAGCTTTAATTTGGGTACTGTTTGCCGTTACAGATTACAAATCTTGCCTATATTCTTAGGGTTATTGATCTACCTAGCTTACGGCAAGAATATTTCAAACAAAATGATAAACACTTCGAAATGAAGATTCTATTGTGTAATATAGCCATTTGCAATAAGCCGATTTTCCGTTTTTGGCCTTTGCAAGTTTCTCTCAATATCCCTGGGGTTTAGGAAGGACGAAAACAAGAGATTCTTTTAAAATGGATGCCGAGCCGTTGTATAAGAGTTTACGATTATGCAATTCATAGAGACTGCAAAATGGCCAAATTGATTAAAGAAAAGCTGGGAAAATGAAAATAGCCGGCTTAAAAAACAAATTTGCCAATTTTTATTATAACCAAACATATGTTGGACCGGTTTTTAAGATTTCTGAATTTTTGAAAATTGCTCCTTTGTATCTATATCGAACGACCAAAAAAAATAATCATTGGAAAAAAGATAAT
>SDBT01001950.1_pt1 | contig 37052 bp, 36 predicted proteins | sample 2277101 | NCBI WGS metagenome assembly SDBT01 (sample SAMN10404973, study PRJNA504765) | marine sediment metagenome | isolation source: marine sediment core GS10_PC15, 103 cmbsf | place: Arctic Ocean: Southern Knipovich Ridge | collected 2010 | reverse complement strand
GACATCAAGACCAAGCGATTGGTGACACGCGACACGCTCCACCAAATCGGCTCCATCACGAAATCTTTCACGGCAATCGCCCTGCTCCAACAGCAGGAGCAGGGACGCTTCGACCCGATGAAATCCGTGACGGCCTGGCTCCCGTGGTTCTCCGTGAAGACAGCTTTCGCTCCCCTTACTTGCCATCACCTGCTCACCCACACGGCGGGGATTCCCAGCGATCGCGATGACATGGCGCACGGTCCCTACCAGGCCTGGGCGTTGCGGGAACAGGAGACGGCCTGGAAACCGGGCGAGCGCTTCCACTACTCAAACGTCGGATACCAGGTCTTGCATGAGGTTCTCTTGCGTGTGTCGGGACGCTCGTATGCGGAGGTCGTGCGTGAAGGGATCCTCCGACCCCTCGGGATGAAGCAAACGCAGCCGGTGATTACGGCTGACTCGCGTCCGAGCCAGGCAATCGGTTACCAGCACATGTACGACGACCGGCCCGCCCATCGCTGCCATCCGCTCGTCGAGAGTCAGTTCGTGGAGTACGGAACCGGTGACGGATGCATCGTGGCCACAGCCGAAGACCTTGCGGCCTACGTCCGAATGCTTTTGGCGCGCGGAGAAGCACCCCATGGCCGCATCCTTTCGAAGGAATCCTTCACGCGATTCATTGACGCACAGAAGGTCGATGGCGGCGAGATCGCATACGGCTACGGCATGGGTGTGGACCGCGTCGATGGCCGCACGGTGCTCCAGCATGAAGGTGGCATGGTCGGGATCAGGTCATCACTCGTGGCGGATCTGGACGCCGGTATCGGCGTCGTGGCCTTCGCAAACGGCCCCGGAAAACCTTGCCAACTCGCCCACTTCGCGCTTGAGGTCGCGCGCAGCGCCCTGGCGGGTGTGGAGCTTCCGAAGATCCCGGACCCGTCGTTCAAACCTCCCCTCGAGAAGCCCGAGCGCTTCAAAGGGAGCTACGAGGGAGATGATGGGCGTTTTGACATCGTCGTCGATAGTGGTTCTCTAGTTCTCGTTCAAGGCGAGGAGAAGATTCCTCTGGAGCACGTGAGTGACGCCGCTTTCCAAACGCCGCACTCGGCGTTCGACCGTTTCCTGCTCCGGTTCACGGGGACGGGTAAAAGTGGTTTTACCTATGTGACTCACGGCAGCAGCTGGTATGCAAATGAGCACTACGAGGGCCAGCGTGACTTCTCGCTGCCCGCCGAGTGGAGTCGGTTCGCGGGACACTACCGCTCCTACAGCCCCTGGACATCGAATTTCTCTGTGATCGTGCGGCGCGGCGAGCTGCTCCTCGTCACCGCAGAAGGCGTAGAGACCAGCGTCAGGGAACAAGTCCTCGTCCCACGCCCAAAGGGAGGCTTCTTCGTCGGCAAGCTCCCCACTCCTGAGGTGATGCGCTTCGACACCATTGTCGACGGCCGCACCCTCCGAGTTTTCCTCTCCGGTCATGTCTTCTACCGCACGCGGTAGTAGTTAATCCCAATACCGCTGGAACACCATATACCGCTGTTGCCAAACTCGAATTACTCGAAGGGGAAATTCCGCCTTACCAGGTCATTCAGCTCTATGACGACCCACCGCCGGCCGGCGGATTTCCCTGGCAGCCGGCAAGCGCCAGAGTCAGCACCATCAATTCCGCCAAAATTCCTATCACTTTTCAAGCCAGGAAGTAAATAAATCCAGGAATCCTTTGCTAATTTCAGGTTATTTAATAAGATTATCGGCATCGAAAGGATTGGGTTGTGTATTTTAAACATTTAAATGGGAAGTATCAGTTTGTGATGTTTCGTGTTGGTGCAGTCCTTGTCGGACTATCGTTGCTGGTACTGGTTGAGGTTGTGGTTCGATTATTCTTTGCACCGATCCCAGCTATCGATCTTGAAGATCCCTATGTATCATTTGAAGGGACAAGGCCTTTGTTTGTTTCTGACCCGGAAGGTGAACGTTTTGAGACGAGTTCAGAACGACTGACTTTTTTTCAGAAGGATTCTTTTTCGGTCACTAAGCATGCTCAAACAAAGCGGGTGTTCTGCCTGGGTGGTTCGACTGTGCAGGGCAGGCCTTATTCGATAGAGACTTCTTTTACGACGTGGCTTCAGTTGAATTTGCAGGCTGGGCGGCCGGAAACTCAATGGGAGGTGGTAAATTGCGGCGGGATATCTTATGCAAGCTATCGACTGGTTACGCTTATGCGGGAAATGCTCGGATACGATCCCGACTTGTTTATCATCTATACAGGACATAACGAGTTCCTGGAAGACAGAACTTACGAACGCATAAAGAAAATGCCTCAGGCGTTGATCAAACTCCACAGGATGATGCTTAAGCTGCAAACATATCGTTTGATATCGACACGCAGGCGTCAGGGCTTTTCGAGGTCGATTTTGCCGGTCGAGGTTCAAGCAAAACTCGACTATGAAAAAGGATTGGAATCCTATCGGCGAGATGATGTATGGCACGATGGAACGATCGAACACTTTGGGCGCAACCTGGAAACACTGGTGCAAATGTCTCTCGATGCAGATGTGCCGATCATACTGGTAAATCCAGTTTCGAATATCAGGGACTGCCCGCCTTTTAAATCCCAGTTTTCGGAGGACTTGTCTAAGAGAGAAGTTGAAAAGGTTGTTGAATTATGGGAGCAGGCATCAAGGTTGGATTGGGCTGATGTCGCCGACAAAGTAAAACTTCTCGAGCAAGCTCTTGCGATCGAAGAGCGGCATGCAGGGTTGCTTTATGCAACGGGTAAATGTTACGAACGGATGGGGCGATGGAATGAGGCTAAGGAACGGTTTTTGGCTGCTAAGGAGGAGGACATTTGTCCTTTGCGTATCCTGGAGCCTATGCGTGAGGCGATTTTTGAAGTTGCCGGGCGATATAAAGTACCGCTCGTCGACGCCGAAATGATCTTTGAAGAACAGGCCGACAACGCTATTGCAGGAAACCTGTGGCTGCTGGATCATGTGCACCCTACAATATCGGGACACCAACTTATTGCCAAAGCATTGTTTGATGAGATGGTCAGGTTGAAGCTTGTTAACTCGACGGATGATTTTGAGGCTGGACGTGAGGAATTGTGGCGAGAACATTTAACTTCGCTTGACGATATTTATTTTGCTCATGGGGCAAGACGACTTAAAAAAGTCCAGGAATGGAGCCGTGGCAAAATCCCCAATCCGCCTTTGAAATAATGAGCAGGTCAGATCCCTTTGATTTTCCACGTTTTGATATAATTTAGTATCCTTTAAAAATATAGTTAATTTGTAAGGACACATTACGCCAAGATCTTTATCACTTTGCAAGCTGTGACACGAATAAATCCAGTATTAAATCCAGTGGGGGTTTTCCAGAAACCTAAGTCCTGAGTTAATAAGGACATAAAGGGACTACCAAAAATGACGCTTTGCGAAAGCTCTCCCTGAACCTGACTTTAAATACCGTTCAAAAGCATTTGCCCTTTGTGTATTAGCAAAACAAAAGGCTGCAACAAGCTTCCATGGTTTATATTTGTTGGTGTGAATAGATTTTCCAGCATTATGATATTTCAGACGTTGATTGAAATTGGATGTTACACCGATATAAACTTGCTTAGGATGATTAATGCTTTGGATAAGATAAACAGTTTGCATTTTTCTCCTATATAGAATTGTATATGAAGGCCCGCCTTTGCTAAAGCTATGGCGGACACCTCCTTACACCCAGTCTTAGGCATCCGCCGAAGCCTTGGCGAAGGAGGATGAAGGCCCGCCTTTGCTAAAGCTATGGCGGACACCTCCTTACACCCAGTCTTAGGCATCCGCCGAAGCCTTGGCGAAGGAGGATGGAGGCGGGGGGATTCGACAAATATGACAAAAAATAAGTCTTTGTATATAAAGAGGTTACCATTACAGTAAAATTATATTCTCTAATTTAATTCTCTAATAGAGATTAGGCTGGGGGAGCTTTATCCCCGTCCCCCTATTAAGCAACCCCTTGTATGTCATACTATTGTTAGTATCGATAATCATTCATATGTTTGACGATCTCCCCACTCCATCAGGACACTATCCAAACTATCGACTATCGATAGGAGAATAAAGACAGTTTGACTAATTGATAGAGAGTTGAAAATGTAACGACTGTTACATTTCTCCCTTACAAGCAAATCTATCAACTATCGTTCGAAGGCAATCGAATCACGACTCAAATTCTTGCAGGTCTATCTTCTTGCTTGAATACAAATCATTATTGGCATGTTCAAACCAAAAGTCTATCAAATTGGAACCCTTGGCAACCCTTTCTATTTTCATAATATCCGTTGTGTCTTCCTCATTGTAAGGTGCGGCTAGACCAGGCAAAGTCCTAGCATCTCCAACGACTATGTAATCGAACATTTTGCAAGACGTTTGCCTTTGGATCTTGTATTTTTCATCGAATTGAATTTTAGAATTAGGCTCGGCACCTATTCTGTTAATGAATGGGTTACATATTTGATAATAAACACCCTGCCCAGTAAATTCATGCCTAAGCAGATACTGCGAAGCTAGAATTGTCGAGTCAATAGACATCCGCAAGGCAGCCTTTCTTTTGTCTGGGGTAGAAGGGTAAACTTCCAAAACTAAAATGTCGTCCTTATATAGTTCCCTCCAGTTAGGAGGAAGTAACATGGGCACATTGAAATCATCTCGGATCAGAGTTATTTCCTTCGATGATGCCATTGCTATTTCTATAAGATCTGCCTCTTTCTCAATTCTGTCAAGACACGTAAAATACGTATATGAAATATTCTTCAATCTCTTTGTTGTACCTTGAAAATTTAATTTACTCGTCAGAAAAAACCTAGAGTTTTCTATCGCTTGCTTGCTCTCGATAGAAGTGTGGTGATATAGATGCAAAAAAGTTTTTCCATCTTTCAACTCTGCTGTACCAGTAGCATATTCAGATAACAACTCAGGCCCTTGTATCTCGCATTTAAAATAATTAGAACCATCATTGAATACTCTAACAATATCTTCTCCCCGAAAGACAACCTTTATTGTATGTCCACAGGAAATATCGATATAAAGTTGGCATTCCGTAAATAAATTTGTTTTCACACATATATTTGGCAGAAAGCTCAATGGCTGAATCCATACTAGGCCTGATGCGGTTATATATATTTGATCTGGAACCACCAGTGAATAATCTAAGCCATGAATGAGTTTGCACTTTATAAAACCTTCATAGTAATTGTTTTGCAATGGTATTGTTCCAAATTGCTGATTGTAGAAATGCTCCCTATCTGACTCTGAACGATTGTACCTTTTGTTTTCACGAAGCATCATCTATATTGTCTTATTATTTTTGGAATTGGTTACAAGCAAGTCTATCCCTGTGTCTTTTGATGGAATCCATACATTATATTTTTTGAAATGCTTTTCAATGTATGACCCTACTAAATATTCGCCTGCATGGATTGTAAATAACGGTTTCATTGACTACTCCTAAAGTTCTTAAAGCCCATACTTTTGTTCTCATTCTACACCTCCTCAGCTCCTTTTACAACAGAAAATTCTCCACATATGGCCAATCCTGCTCAGTCTGAAGAGACATTAGGGGATAGATTAGTAGTAGAAATTGGGGAGAGGAGAAGGTATAATCTCTCTTTGATAGGAACAAGCTAATTATTGAAAGGGAGAAATAGTGAAAACTGCAAATAAGCCAATCTACTGCCTTTTGTTAGTCATATCTTTGTTTTTTAACTATGGTTGTGCCAAACAACCTCTCCATAGAAATTCTTCTAATATTGACGAATTAACTGTTGATGAGCTTAGAACTCAAGCACTTAAATGCAAAGAATCCATACTCATAAAACAGAAAATATTGACCGTTTGTTTACGTGTAGAATCTCCTCCAACTCAAAAATGTCTCGATAAATTTTATTCATGTTTATCTGAAAGAGGAGAAGAGCCTGACGAGTGGATGGATTCATATGTAGATGATATGATCCAGTTTGAAGCTTTTCGACAAAAATTGATAGAAAAAGGAGAAGATACATCAGATCTTGATATTAAACTTCGGGATGAGAACAAAAGAATTTATGATATTATAATAATAACGGGCAAAGCTAAAGCTTAATACCGTTAGTGGAAGATCTAAACGTAGCAAGTTAAAAATTGATGGATTAATTGGAGTATGACCCTATTTAACCGTATTTCCTATATTGGAATTATTCCAATCTCATTTCTCATAGTTTCAAATTCACCAGAAGTCATAAAATTAGAAACTACACGATACAGAGAAGTTGGTTTCCGACCAGATTCATAAGATGTCTTAGCCTGTTCCATTGCTTTTTCAATCTTTTTTTTATTTGAGAGTACACTTTGAACGACTTCTTGGCGACTAAAAGAGCTGTCATTTAGGAATATTAATATTTCTATTTCTAAAATAAAATTGAGCAATGTATTAGAGTGTTTTTTGTATATCAACTCAATATTTTTATTTGTAATTGGCTCGTTTAGTAAATTGCTTATATAACATTCCCCTGATTTTGCACGCTCTAAAGTACTTCTTAACTCTTCTATTGAGAAATTATAGCGGAGTGTATCTATTACTCCACTGGTAATGAGCATAGTATCATCGCTTGGAAAATATTTCTTATGCTCAGTGTTCAAAATTTCATAGATATATATCAAATTCCTTGAAATAAATACAAAATTATTAAGTCGATTTCTAAGAATTGAAAAAATAACAAAAAGTATTACAATGATTATAGCAAAATAAAGCCACATATCAACTCCCCTAACAAATTGCGATTAACTTACACTTACCAATTAAAAACATAAAGGTACAAATCTATTTTTCCGTTCATTTCTAAAATCGATTACAACCTTATTGTTTTCCTACTACCTACCAACCTATCCATCTCCCCCCAAAACTTCTTACTATGGTTCTTATGCCACAAAAGTTGTACTCTTTATCAGCCAATTAATCAAACATATCCTTGTTACGGTAATTAGATCTTTGTGGAGGAATGATTCTCTCCATCTTTTTGTCGCCACACTATCATTAGCAATATCTTTCAGTAAATCGGCTATCAAAAGCTTTCCAGAATGCAAAATTTTACTCCTACTGCCATAAACACGGTTTATGAACTTTTTTGCAGTTTGGGTTTCCTTGTTCTCATAAGCATGCTCATAGACAAACTGCCGAAATCGCTTGCTTATTTTATAAGCTTTCTGATTGCATTCAGAGCAAACTTTAGGTTTAAATTTCTCATAGTCCATAAGAGTTTCAATGGCAGAAACTAAACAGGCGAAAGAAAGACTTGGATAAGATTTTTTGACTTCTATTCCTGCATAGAAAAGATATGCTGCTCTTTGAAAAGTATTTCTTTTTTTAAGAGTAGATGAATAATAAGCATCAAAAAATAGATCAATGAATTCTGGAACTACAACTTCTGTAACAGTCCTATCATCTAATGATTTATCTTGATACCACCTGATTGATTTTTTGTCCATTTTTGGCAAATTACGCTTTGTTAATTTCTTTATAGGTTCTTTTGATTTGATTGCACCAAAGAAAAAAAACTGAGTGCAAATAGACAATAGCTGTGATAGTTCAAATATATGCTTTGACAATTCATCTGTTCCTGAAGAGCTGTAGCGAAAATAAGGTTTCTTTTGCGGAGAGAAAGCAAATTCTAATATTAAGGGGTAATAGTATCGTCCCTGCTGAATTGGTCTTCTTCGGGATGGGTATATTTGCATCTGTTCTTTGTAATTATATATTTTACGAACAGGTTTTGTTGTATATATTGTTACACGTTCAACAATATGACTCATCATTTTATCCTCTCACCCCCATCCTACACCCCCCAATCTCCTTTTGCAACCGCTATATTCTCCCTATATGGTCAATCCTGCTCAAGGAGAAATTAGCTAGGGTTTGCTTATTTAAAGGATTTAGGGGAAGGAAAATCTTCATAACCTGCATACATAACATATCCAACATAATCAACATATGGAACAGAACCAACATTATCAATATATGGAGTAAACGAACCTTTGTTCCAATTCTTTTTACTTATATTTGTTATCAGTCGGTTTTTGCTTTTAATTTCACCTAAATAATGTCCATCTGTGCCATATATTTCCTCACCATATAATTTCCCTATATGCTTTCCATAGTGAGTCCTTAAACTTACATTATCTATATATCCAAAAGATTTACCCCCCCAAGTCCATACCCAATCCATAATTTAATCTCCTAATTAATTCTGATATTAAGGTTTTGTCCCTTTTACAAAAAGTTTTCACCGTATCATTTTAATGAATGTTGAGTCAAAATAACTGAGATTGATGCCTACTTATAATAGCCAATTCCCTTTTGGTATAAAATGAGTCCCATCTTTTAAGTCCATATAACAAGCTGTCTTTATCTAACCTACTTATATCATTCTTTGGGAAAAAATCAACCTTAAGTCTATTTACATATTTATAACTGCTATTGATATTATTAGGGGCTTCAATGAGACGTTTTACTAATTCCAGAGCCTTAAGGGATATCTTTAGTTTCAAATCATTTGTAGAGGTATAATCCAAGCAATTTCGTGTACAACCTAAAATAAGGTCTGTAAATTGCAGGAAATGAGAATAGGAATTATGACCATCTACCTGACGATGGTCGGAGTTTATGAACTCTATATTATTAGCAACGATATTGATTTGGGGGTCATTCTGATTGATATAAAAAATTGAATGCCAATCAAAATAATAATGGCTTTCTTTTGAACTTGAACTGTCGTGGATTATATCGGTTATTGTGATATTTTTGTATTTACCAAAGAAAGATTTAGATGCCCTAAGTATTGCTGTCCTAAAAAAACGATTATAAATATTATCTTCAACTCGGCTATTACCGAAATAGTTTGTATCCAATTTCACTAAATCTATTCCAAATACATATAGAAATATGTTATCAACCTCCACCAAATAATAATCGATCCATCTATTTGCTACTGAATATTTGTCTCCTTCAGATTTTTTAATTTCATTAAAGTGAATCTCTGTATTATTTCTATTATGATTTTTGCACTGAGTTTTACATTCTCCCCAATCCCCTATTCTTTCATTATTATCACAACGACTATTTAGCAAATTCTGAAGTAAAAGTGGTTCTATCTGTTCAGGAACAAATAATATGGCAAAATAAAGCCATCCTTTATCAGGGGAAGCAGACTCATCACAGAAAAGTTTTAATTTAATTGAGCTAGCAACTTCTTCATCTTGAAAAAATTTATTCATTGTAATAAATACACCTTGCAATACTGTTTATATCTGTTTCCATTCGATATGGGTATGTCTATCGCAAAAATATGAAATCTTATCTACTTTGTTTAATTACTTTTTTAATTTCATGGTAAGATTGGCTTGTGTATAATTTATGCATACATGTTTCCCGAATTCAAGTTTTTAACATTTATTTGGATTATGACCGCTTGCATTTTTATTATTCTCATCAAAATCTTCTGGCCAAAGCATATCTTTACTATCTGCACCTAAAGCATAACCATATGAATACACATTATATAGCTTAATCGCGAGTCGTTCCTGACGTTCAGAGAGATATCGTAGCGGCATATAGTAAAGCATCATCTTTATTGCATTATAACCAGCCTCTTCGTTAGTCATATATTCCCATCCTTTCGGGAGTTTTTTCTTTGTATATACGTGCTTACCAACCTGTGACATATACCAGAAAGTCATCTCATATGCTGCCTGATTTAACAATTCCTGCGACCACGCTAATTTGATTTTCCAGAGATTTGGCTCTAGTTTTTCCACTTGTGTTTGTATTGGTGGATCAGTTGGTTCAGCAAGCACAATTTTTCTTCCTCGTTCTGTTTTGACACTATTCCATTCTCGACTCAGCTTCCAGGTGGATGGTACTACTATAATGCCAACCATACCTGAGGAGCTTATTTGAGTAGCAGGCCATGTTATTGCTCCCAATTTAACACCACCGTTCAGTCGCGAAATGTGTTTGTTTATTTGCCCAAGGACTTTCTTTATAGGCAGAGCCATAGATTTTACTTCAATGACACCATGTATCTTTAATGCTTTCTTGGCATTGTCTTGTTGTGGCGATATGTGTTTAACAATTAATCCATCTGCTCCTTTGGTAAAGCTACCCCAGTGTGCCTTCGATTCTTCGCTTGTTATTTTAGTTCTTCTCCGTTCCTGAACAATATCACCTAAGTAAAGATTAAGGTCTTTAGGTAATTCCCCTTCTTTTTGGAGTTTTTGAACTAATTCCAGACAAGGCTCAATAGAGAGTAGTTCAGCTAATTCTCCTTTGAATCGATTGACCATGTGGGAAAAGATAAATTGAACACACATGCCACATTCAGGATCTGAGAGGGTACTTTTACCGTCGCTAGTCAGAGACTCAGGATCGTCAGGATGATGGGGGCCATATTCGATTAAACGGTGGAAGATCTTACCTCGCGGATGTTTTTCGATATCACGTATCGCCACATCCAATGATTGTTTAAAAACATCCAAAATGCTTTTGTCTTCACTAATATGAACAAAAGAACATCGTAACGCTGAAGCCACAGATTTAAAAATAGCAGATGCAAGTGGTCGGTTGTGAATGATAGCAGATATTTCATCAATTGTTTTTTTTTGTGATTGGTGATTCAATTATCTATATCTCGTAAAGAATTGATTAATTCATTAGAGCAAAGGCTTCATCGACCATTTTTTATCCGTCATTTGAGTAGACTTAAGAACTGTATGCCAAATGCTAGCTGTATGATAAACGCTTTTACTAATTATACCAGAGATTATGTTGATTAGTTTTTCCTCATTATTCTGTTTGAAGGGGTAGATATTTTTTAATTCCATAAAATATGTTTTATAAGTATCTTGAGCAATGTTCCAAAAATATTCTCTGCTTATGCTTATTTTTTTAATTGCTTTGAAACTTAAAGATGCAGAAGATGTAAGCTTGACAATATCACACTCAAATCGGTTATGAAACCTTGATGTTGTTTTATACCCATACTCATTTGGATCATCGATTTGTCCAACATGGACAGGGGTACATAAATCCCCAATATGGTGACATGTAATGCCTAAGAACATCCCAAGATTTTCTAGGAAGTCGTCTTCGCCATAACTATCTAGCTGACCTTTTTGATAATCTTCAATAAAGCTTATTGAACCAAGCGAGTGATCTAAAGCCCTGACTACACAACCGTGGTCTTTAGGATTTTTGCTGTTAATATAACACCTGTGAACTAGTTGCTTTTTTTTACTTTTCGGTTCTTCTGGTTCCCACATAATTTTGAAATCATCAGAAAGAGTGGCTCCGCTTTCAATACCTCCCCATCTTGGATAGAGGATATGCCTTTCGTCTTCATCTAAACAAGCTAAAGCTATATTTGCAATAAATCTGTGTGTTGTCCCTAGCATTTTATTTCCTCTTCTTCTCATCCTACACCCTCTAAGTCCCTTTTGCAATAGGAATTCCTCCATTCTCCCCACTCCCATCTCCACCCTATCGATAGGAATCGATAGTTGGGTATATTATAACTACATATATTTTGACTTTTAAATTATCGTGTTTTTAGTTATAATCTCCCCGTAGATTATAGCGTCAAGAGATAATTATGAAAGATCAAGAATTCAAACTATTGGAGCCAGTTATCGTTGAAACCATCGGCAAGAAATATAGCTGTAAATGGAATAAGCATTTTGCCTACCACATGTCTCAGGAACAATTGGACATACCATTAGAACAATACTCAAAGCATAAACGAGTAGAATTAGGAGAAAAAGTTCTCAAGAAGAAACGAATTTACTTGGATCTTAAATATTGGATTTATCTAAGGGATGCGTATTATGGGAAGCCGCAAAAATTTATTCATAATAAAATTGCTTCTGCTCTATATAGAATAGTAGAGATGGGGTACGCTATTTGTCCTGCAAATTATACTATTCTAAATGAAATAGCAAAACAATGTGATCCAACATCAAAGGCTAATACTTGCAGAATAATCGATGAGTTAAGCAATAGGATTATTATTGAACCTTATGACTTATTAGTTGATATAGAACTCACTCACTTAGCATCAAGTTTTATTGAAGAGAAAGAGAAACTATATGCCCTGGAACAATTGGTATGGGCAAGAGTTGGGAATATTCTTGGAGAATGTATACCTTGTAATACGGGCTATGATGCTAAAACTGAAAATGCATTACAAAAAACATTTCTTGACACGATGTCAGAGTTGTCATTTTCTGAAATTACCGAGACATTTGCTTCTTCAAACACAAAAAAACCTTTTGACTCACTTCAATATGCAAAGAATAGGACCTCTGAAACAAATAAACATAAGAATGAATTCAACACCTTTCAACAAGTCTATGGAATCGAACTTCATGGCCTTTTAGATGAAATAAAGGAAGGTATCTTTAAAGTTCTTGATTTTCTATGTTCAAAGAAGACGGGCAAATCATTTCAAAAAGAAGACACAAAATTATTTATTAATTATATTTTTGAGGCATTTCGAAACAATAAATTGTCCACGGAATTTCCGCAACTTCACATTAATGCAGGAATACATGCTGCAATTAGATATAAAAATATGCCATTCAAAAAAGGAGACTTTTACGATCACTTTCATGCATCATCTGCGATACCATATTGTGATTATTTTTTTACTGAAAAAAAACTTGCTAATTTATTGACCCAAAAACCATTAAACTTCGACAAAGCTTATCGATGCAAAATATTATATAAAGAAGATGATATTTTAGAAGAGTTAAAGAAAATTCAGCTATCAACCCAATGAACATATAAGTTAGGATACACTTTTTAGATCATATGCCTCACAAACATACTCCTACTAACTTACCTTTCCAACTTCTCAAAATCCAAATACCTACCTACAAACTCATCTACCCAACTACCATCTGTATTCTGCTTTATAATATCTGCTACACTCTCTAATGTCCAGCTTTGAAATGTCCTATCGAGAGTAAGGCACTGCTTAAAGAATTGTCCTTGAATATTATTTACTCATCTTGTCGTTTAAACATTTCTTTGAGATTTATGCCAAACCCAAAAAAATTTGGAGTTAGTTTTATAGCATTAAGAATAGATTGCGAAAATTTGCCTTTATCTTTTTCAATAATTTTGAGTCTTTGCTTTACATCAGCAATGGTTAAAGATTCACTTTTGGAGATGAAATATTTCTGTTCAAGACTTTCAATGAAACTGTTAAGGAAATTTACATTTTCAATCTTGCCTATATTGTTATCGATGTATTTTGTAATGGCTTTTCTTACATGTTTATAGTTTTTATCTGATACCAGTGCTATCTCATTAAAAGCATCTAAAACATAATGCCCCAAATTATGGAAATTATTCTTTTTAAAATCGGGTCTATAACTTATATCTAATAACTCAATCAAATAGGGAATTGCCTTAAAAGTTCTCAGAGATAGAAGAGGAGATTTGTCATGTCTCCAAAATTCAGGTGCATGTTTGTTTTTCTTGATCCAATTCACAAGAAATTTTAATCCTTTTAAATCCTGTAGCTGAACAAGATGATATGCTGCTTTCAGCATGTCTTCATCATTAGCAGTCCTAAACATTGCTACAAGATACTTGTGACAGATTTGGCTGCTATTTGGCATTAATTTTTTAATAACATCCCATTTAATACTATCTGTAATTTCAGGAAGCACCTTTTCAAGGTCGCTTTCTAATGTTTTTGACAATTCACAGACAACATCCAACGAAATTCTTCTTGTCTGATCTTGTCTATTTGAGTTTGCAATTTCTGTCATTGCATATGGTAAGACTTCTATGATATTATGACGTTTGCAATAACTGAAATGGTTTTCTAGAACGTCACCATTTTCTATACCAGCCTCAAGATTGGCTAGTATCCTTGATGTCATTTCATGCTTACTTAACAATGCTTCAAGGTACTCTATCCCAACATAGTGTCCACTTCCGAGCCAATCGTAGGAGAGCAAGTCCAGCAAGATCTCTTTAGGATATGCAAAATCGAATTTCCTTAAAAAATACCATAAAAAAACCGCCAACCAACTTGAACTAAATGAATTATCTGGTTTTGTAACAAGGGCTGTTTTAAAGTCTATATTATTCATGTTCGAATAACACCAACCTTCAATAAAGGCGATCTGGTCATCGGTCAATACCACATTATCATCGTGGTCTAATTTGTCATAAATTTTACATATGCAAAACCAGTCCCAATCCCAAGCATTGACTTTTGAAGTAATATTATCAACTGTAACTGGCTCAGTTTTTGATAAATCACGAAGTTGATTAATAGCCAGATCTGAATAATACGGATTATCCCAATGATGCTGCTGAATATCCACGACTTCTTGTCTTGTTAAACTTTGCTTGCCTTCTGTAACAAAGATGAGCTTAACCTCATCTAAAAATCTCTGTTTATCAAAAATTGAGTCGATATCTCGCTGGAGACGATCTTCTCCTTCTTTTCCATAATCTCTTTGGACTGGCAACGGAAATTTATTATTCGTTCTTTTGTTGATTAAATCGTTGAATAATGAATACAATTCAGGTTTCTTAAAAATTAGATAATTTCGAAAAATCAGAATGTCATCATCCTCTAAATTATCGGCTTCATATTGTTTAACAAAGAACTCGATGCAATCCGCATCTGCCAAAAGAGAGAGAATCTCCCACAACTCTCTATTATCTTTTTGATTTATAAGAGAGTCTTTGAAAATTTGAAAGCGTGAATTGGTTTTATCAAAAAAAGTTAAAAACTTCTCAGCCTGTTTTTTCAAATGCTTGTCTATAAGAACCTCAAATAGTTCTCTAGCTTTGGAGAACAAAGATGAATCCTGAGAGCAGGCATTTGCGGCATTTTCTGCAATAACAGGAATAGTTTTTTCAAAAACAATATCTGAAATGTCCTGAGGATGGGTTATAAAGTGTTCAAGAATCTTTTTTATTGCTGTAGGAGTTTTAGCTTTTTCTAATCCTATTCGCAGATTCCAATGCTCATCCATAAGCCGACTTCTTTCTGATGAAAGGTTTAGCTTTATATATTTTATTCCATCTAAAAAAATATCAATATTATCATCAAGACAATCACTGTTATGTAGAAAATAATATAGCCCATATCTTACCCACTCGCTATCTGATGACTTTATGGCTTTTGTAATTTCATCAACAACATCGGAGGAACCCAGCCCAAGGTCTGCCAAAGCAAGCAATGCTCGGGTTTGAACTTGATCACTAAACTTATTTGTAATTGCACAATTTGCCAACAGAGAACAGGTGCGATCTGTTTGGTCAGAAGGGATTTGCAAATGACTTAATATTTCGATTGCGTTACTTGTTGTTGTATAGTGCTCCGCTTTTTCCGCTTGCCTTAGTATGAATTCAACACTTTCATCTGACTGTCCAAATCTAGCTAATTCACCATAATGAAATTTGTCACGATTTATCCATATCTGCTTTTCTTTATAGTGATTAAATATCTCTTTGAATATCCTAACACGGATTTCGATGTCGATCTTATCAGGCTCAAATTTGACAGCCAATTCTGGTTCATATTTTATGATCCAAGAGATTAAATATTGATTCTCAGAGATGCTGATAAGAAAAGAAAGAGTGTTAGACCATGAAGGTATTAATTTTCGGTAATCAGAACCAAAGAACATTAGCTTCTTCACATTTGAGGGGGGTTTATCTGAAAGCAATTTTGCGGCCAGAAACTCTTGAAAATTATTATGCTCAAACTGCCACTTCAGCCCATCTGTGTCATCTTTTTTCCAAAAGGTAGAGTGTTCTATCAGTTCCCTCAGGGAATCATCATCTATTAACTCCCTGTATTCACTATCATCAATATAATTTCTTCCAATAATTTCCATTGCCAAGGCAAGTCTTTGAACAGATTGGATTATCTCATGTTGTTTTTGTTTTAAATCCGTTGTATTCCTAAAGTGCTCAAGGTCTAATTTAATTCTAGCTTTTAATAAATGCTCAAATAATTCAGCTTTATGCCCAGGCAAGGCATTTTCTTCTTTAAACAGCTGAACAATATGAACTAAATAAAAAGGTATCACTAAAAGATCATAAAGTTGATTATTAGAAATAGCGACATGAAAGCTCTGTGCTTTTTCCCGTAATATATTGTCTACATATTGTGTAATTTCTTCTTGCCGAAGGGGTAGTAATATATATGAAGAGAAACTTTTTAGAGTTCCAGAGAACTGATGAGTTTCAGACTCAAAAAAATTTGCCCTACATGATACAAGAATATGCGCTTTGGGGTGTTGTTCTGAAAACAACTCTATTTGACGTATGGCATCATTTTTATTTTTACTTTCAATTTCATCTAAACCATCAAGAATGACAAGTAATCTGCTCTCAGAAACTTTGATCCATGCAATGGGTAGTAAATCTGACACGCTTTGATTAACATATTTATTAAGATTAATAATATATGGCCAAAACAAACTCTCTGCTTTTGAGAATTGCGAAGCTATCCTCTCAAGTTCAGTTGTTTTTCCAACACCAGCGTCACTTAGAAGAGCAACATGCTTATTTTCCATTATGACATCTCTTAAATCTTTTGTTTTTTTGAGACTGTGACAAATATATGGATTTGAAGAATAATCATTTATATCACATACTTTTCGTGGCAAGTATGATTCTACAGGTGGATACTTTGTCTGTGGAACTTCAGTGTCTTGGGCGGTCAATGAATCAAATTCATCAACAATCCTTACAAGATAGCGTTCTAGCTGTTTCCTGAAGGCTTCAGCCCCTTCAAAATCGCTAGTTATCCCCAACTCCCGTATTTCATCTTTGAACCTTTGCACACTATCTGATTGTAATTTTTCATAGTCATTGCTTGGAGTGAACTCATCACGTTTAAAATAAAACTGAATGAGCGGCCTCTTTTGTTTATTATAGGTATTTAATGCGATTTGGAATTCTTCTTGTGTGGGAGTCAAGCCATTAGATTGCTGATCTCCAAAACGTTTCCACATAATACCAATATAGATGTCGTAATCATAACCTTCAACCTGTCGGTTAATTTCCGATTGAGGCCCTTCTCCCGTAATTAATGGAACGACCTCTTTTTTCCAGTGGATAGGGCATAATTCAATAGATTTGTTTTTTCTAAGTGTTTCTGAAAGCTGAACACATACTTCTTCAACAATATCCTTCTCAACTTCAACATCACTTGGACAAGATATGAAAATATGTAATTTTTGGATAGTTTTAAGTTCCAATTATTTCTCCTGTTCATGCTATTCTTATTTTACTACTCCCTCACCCTACACTCCTTCAATTCTCTCCTCAACTCCTGACTCCTACCGCCTATATACTTATCCAGCTCTACCAGAATTTCTTACTATGGTTCTTATGCCTTATATGGCATAGTTCGTGTAATAGTATATAGTCCTGTAGTTCTTTAGGCAACAGGAAAGTCTTCTTTTAAGTGTAAGACGAACAGGATAGGATTTCCATCCATCGCATATATTCTCTTCATATATATGTCGTTTCATTCTTCTCTCCATTTACATATTAAATATCGGTATGTGTTTGGCTGTATTCGACCTCGTTGGTGCACACAAGTTCCAGTAATTGTTTTTATATTTCATCAAAATTCCTGCTGATGCAATCCATACAATACTGTGCACACTCTTTATATGTGTCAAACTTTTGTCCAACTATTAATTCTGGGTGACTTTGTCGTATATGTAAAGAAAGAATAAAAGCGGTCATGGCCCAAGACAAGTCATTGTCATCTGAAACAAACTCATCTATAATTTTGCCCAATCTCTCAAACATAGGAGGATGGGTTTTGCTCATAGAAAGCCCACTATAACACTCTGTCTTTACAAGCCAGTTATTACAGGCAGTGATAGAAAGCATTCTTTTTTTAAACACGGTTTCATGAGCAGAAATATCATTATGATATTTTTCGTTCAGATAATATTCAATTCTATCCATTACAAAATGAGCTGCCCACATATCTGCCTGATATTCTTGCTGAATAGCTATATCCCTATCAATATCAAGATCAAAAGAGTGATGTAATTCAAGATGTGCAATTTCATGTAGCAAAATAAAACCAATCGCAAAAACTGTAATGTCTCTTGCACAAACTGATATAGCATTGCCAGCAATAACCTGAAAAGGTTTTATAGATATATTGGGATAAGAAGAATTTATATCAAAATGAACGCGAGCATCAAATTGATTAATATCTAAATTTACTGCCCATTTTAAAAGAATTGCTGCCTCTGTAGCAATTTTACCATTCTCAAAATCTATTTTATTCTGCCGTCCAGTATTCTGCTCACATTCATACAGTGAAAAATATGCATAAGTATGTGCCCAGAATCGCTCTAAGGCTTGGGTGTATGTAGTTATATTGCCATTAGATTGAACACAGAACTTTATTTTTGGGCAGTCCTCAATTATTTGAAAATCTAAAGCATGTTTTTTTATAATGCCATCGATTTCGTCCTTTCTTTCGGGCACAATCTCTTTGATTGATTCACAAAACATCTTATGGCTATAAATCCAACACATATGATAAACCTAAAATCAGAAAGTAAGTTTTAATTACCACACAATACTTGATACTTATTAATTGTAAATCCAATTACAAGCTTCATATTTTGAACGATTATGGGTTGTCATTCATCATATTTGTCATTCTACCCTTCTTAAATCCATTCAACTTCTAAATGACCATTTTCATATCCTTTAACAAGCCGAGAGAATTCTATTTCAGGAAGTAGGTCACGGCTAAAAGGATTGTTAGGATTTGGATGTAAAGCACCAACCACTGTTACTGGGTCAGATCCAAATGGACACAACAAAACCGCTGAAATAGGACATCTGGCATATTCAAAGAAATTCTCAGAACCCTTACTAGGCCTAATGAAAGCTGAAGATTCCAACTCGGTTATTTGAGTTGGCTCATCAATAGCTTTTCCGAGTTTGGTATCTATAGTTACAGAAATAGATGGCGTACCAGTAAGTAAATCTTTAACCAAACGTTTGCCAAAACATCGACATCCAGCTTGAAAATGAAATGTTCCTATTACCACTAAGCAAGGAGCGTCCAATCCACTGCATTGTGATGTCTTATTACTGAGTTCCTGCCAGAATGTTCGAGTTAATGGAGCATAGTAGGTAGCTTTGCCGAATTGGGTCAGGTCTGTTAGGCCAGACCTTTCTGTTGCTACTTCTTTTGTAATACATGTTGTTTCAACATAAAAAACATTCCCATCTTTAGTACATTTAAAATCTACTCCTCCTATAGATGGATCTTCAAAAGGCTCGACATCACAACCATGACTGGATAGTAATTTTCGTGTTTCTGCCTCACATAGAGCTGCCTCAACATTGGCCTTAAGCAGATCGTTCCATTGATCCAATAGCTGTCCATTGAAGCCACTTAGCCACTCTCTGTATTCATTAATTAATTGTTTGTATTGATCTTTCATGACATCAATCTTGTGATCGTATGACGAATTAACTCTAAAAACAAACTAAATTCCATTAAAGTATTATATCCAACAATTCATTCAACGCACAGTTTTCAATGTATCTTTAGCACATCATATTTTCCAGTCATCCTCATATCTGCCTAGTGGCATCGGTGCTATTATCCCATCAGTTCTTGATTTTTTTTTACGTTCTTCGATATGAACGCCTAAAGATAGATAAATTAACGCAGCTCTTACGAGCTTAAATAGTTTAAGTGTCTTAAGATAAAAACTGTCACGGTCCGTCCTATACATTTTCTTTTGTGAATGAGTTATAAAGTCAGTCAAATCTGATGTGTCGTATTCACTTATAGTCATATATTTATGTTCTATGTGATTTCTTATGCTTACAACATCTTTAGCATCAGGCTCCATTGACTCACGAAATTCCTGACGGTTTTCTGAAAGATCTTTTGCAAGCCAAAACAAACCTCTTAATGGCCAATTTTTAAAATTAACAAATTCTTTACGTAAGCCTTTCTTTTTATTTTGATCTTCATACCAAATCGTTTTAAAGCTGATTTTTTTCTCTGGGATATTTAGATTCAAATATTCGTTTACAAAAAAAGCGATTTTGTCAAGAATAGAATAAACCATACGGAAGGCAATTTTACCTTTTTCTGTATTTAATCCATAACATGGATAATCTAATGTATTATAGAGCATTACACCGCTATCAGAATAATGAGGTGTTTGCTCTTGTGCACCTTCATAGAACAAAAATCTTGCTGAAACGTATTCTTGTTTTATTTGGTTATAAAAAGCAAAATATACTGGTGGATCATAAGAATTGTCATCAATCGATGTAGTTATAGATGGACACGATAATATATCTTGTGCAGCAATATTGAAAGATCCCAAATCATTAAGAGGATTTACAAACAGTTGGTTATCTAAGCACCACTTCCTGTATTCTTGTTCCGCCTTGCTATTACCTAATGAATAGTTCTCCATTTCATAGTTTTTTTCGAGAAATTTCTTGTCCGCTCTTGTTTCTAAATCTCTTACAGCATATTCAAAAGACTCTCTTGCACTTGGATGCAATATAGTTGACTCAAGGCCATTTTTCAGAGATGCATAAGCAAATTTCATAAAAAGCCCTGCATGCCCTTTATCATATAATGATTTGGCATATGAAACTAATCCTTGCCCTTTAGTTGCCAATGCCATACCAAAAGAAGAATTGTATTGTAAAACTTTATCCCAATGCATAATAGCATCGACAAATCGTCCTACATGACTTAATGCATTGCCCAAATTTGTATTTGTTTGACAGAAGAAGGGGTTGTTATTTCCTCCATCCAAATAGCAATTGGATAGCCTGAAGTTTAATATCTCATTTTCTATTTCTGTCTGTTCCCAACCCCAGACAGTCTCTGAATTAGAATGTTTTAACATTCTCAAGCCACTCCAAGCATTGCCAACAAAATAATGAATAGTAGCCTTTTGTAGTCCACTCAAATCTTCTTTAAACATAAGATTTGCTTGCTCAATAGCATGATTAAGCCCCTCTCTCTTTGACAAATCACATGATATATCTATAAGAATCCCTATAGACTGGATAGCCTTATCAATGTCCCATTCATCAAAGCGTTCCTTGCTCATTAGTTCTTTATATATTTGTTCACTTTTTTCCATACTAACACACAAACTTAATTATACCCCGCAAGTCTTACCTGCAAATCAATAGCCACTGGATGTTGCTTGTCAACAAGCAACTGCAATAATTCTTTAAAACCTAAATCATACTCCATATTTTTTGCAAATTCGATTCTATGTTGTCCCCATGAAAATGATAAAAGTTCTGCCAAACTTCCCATTAATCCGCCGCCACTGCTCTGTTTTGGTGTAACTATGTTTTTAGCCAAGACTCAAACCCTAAAAATGACATATTTTCTTTTATATAAATATCATTTTTTAAACAACATATTGATTATTTCAGAATTGATTTTCAAAGTTTGCTGCCCGCCAGGATGCAAATAAGTCTTGCCATGTGCTAGTAAATTTCTGGCCATTGGCACTAAATTACAAATTGGTTTTATATAATCTTGACAAGCCTTCAATTCCTCATGAGTTTTTTTATCGCATTCAACTACCAACTCATCATTTTTAAAACAAATATTCCTCTTGACACTATTTCTAGGGATATGAAAGCCGCTGTCATTGAGAAGCCCCTCATCAACAGCTCTTCTAAGCAACGTAGAAAATGTAGGCCTATGACTGTTCTCGCAGTCATATTTTATCCGCAAAGCTTTTTCGACCATTGTATAAGAAAATAACTCCGCTGATGGCATCATTTCATATGAAAACCAACTATACAAAAGTATATTCTTAGCAACATCAAAGTAATGTTTTACCCGTTCTGGAACAGTATCATCTAATCTGATATCACTTACAGACTTGTACCAATCGTCTAAATCCCATGGGCGACTGGTACTATCTTCTTGTAAGATAAGCCAATAGGAATTCTGTTTAGCTTCCTTAAGCATGTCCTGTTGTGTTTTGAATATTTTCGTCACAATCACAGGTCCTTTAGCTTGGCTAAATTCTGGCCAAAACTGTTACAACCAAAATAGCTAGAGATTAAGCCTATTAGAACGAATAGATTGTACCCGCCACCTCTTGCAGACTCAAGTAATTATTATCCTCACTACCCAACCCCCACAACATCTCCCATCCTCCTACAATCCTCACATCCTGGCCTCCCCACAGGAACTACCCCACTATCAACCATATCCCTCACCACCTGCAGCAACGGCCTAACTACTCCCTCAGGATCTAATTCTATCCCCTTCAGATGAGCCACAAATGGCATTGCAAAGCCATCCTGTCTAATTACTGTCTCAAACGAAACAGCAGGAGCATCCCCCTGTGGCTCATAATAGACTAATCCCAGCCCTCCTATTTTCCCCATTCCCAGTTTCTCAAAGATCATGGCATAACCATTCAATTGCACACGATACATCCCTAACAACTTGTCCTGATTTTCTGTATATTTGGCAGTCTTATAATCTATGATGAAATATCTATCATCCACCATGATGAATATATCATCGGGAACACCAGTCAAAGTTATCCCCATCTCAGCATCGACTATTGAAAATTTCGACCAGCCAGGAACAGGAAGTAGTCCCCTAAATTCTCCATATTCGTCAAACCAAGGAGGGACTTTCTTATATTTCTCAAAATACTGCCAAGTAATCTTCTTTGAATAACTATCGATAGTCGAAAATATACCAGGGAATATCTGCCAGGGTAATTTATTATTGAGTTTTAATTTGATATAGAAGCATCTTGGACAGTAGTCAGGTAGGGCAAGTTGTCCCAGGTTTTTTGCAGATATTCTGATTTGTTCTTTTAACGGTTGGTTATTCATGTTCTACCTTTTCGATCTCGTCTCCCCAATGAGAAAGGTTATCATTTCCGAAAAAAGAACCTCTAGCTATGTTAGGCAGAGCAAGAAGCAAATTTGCCTGAGCTTCTGCCCAATCATCATGATTAGTTTTAAGATATCGTCTTATTGTTTGGACTACTTTCCATCTTTTCAAATTATATTTATAATTTGGGATATCAGATCTATTAGACATCCCATGCCAGAAAAATTGTTTCTGTGTTCTCCACCTACAAAATGCATCGAACAGCACAGGAGAATATATTCGACTATCAAGAATTTCTGAGAGACAATCTATTTCCTTCTCAATGTCAAACCCATTTGGTTCTGACATTATTAAACAGTCTGTATTTTGAATTAAACTAAGATCTTCTACAGGATTATGTTTTTGGGAATATTCTTTAAACTTCTTTATATATTGACAGTAGATTTCACTGCATTCATCAAAAGATTTACTAATTTCTTCTTCCTGCTTTGTATCTATGTTGTCATATGTTTGGATGAGCTTATCTATGATAGTCAAATGAGTATCTCTAAATCCTAACAAATCGTCTGTAAAACTAATCTTTTGCAGGTAATCTTTTATTGTTCCTAAGTCATGTATTGCTATGGCAGATGCTTTTTTAAGCATTTCTTTTTCATCAGGGAACCAGCCCAGGTACCTGTGCATATCAGTCATAACAGCATCGACTTGTAACTCTACAAATCTCATATCGTCCAAATTCCCCTGGTATGAATCACCTATCGAAGGCATTGAACGTTTTTGTTCAGCAGTTTGATTTGTATTGTGGAAAGGATGGTATTCTAATACTAAATAAAGAATTACAATAAGTATTAGTCCCAGCACAACACCAATAATATGTCTTTTTTCGATCTTCATAAACAATTCTTCCACAAATCATCTGCTTATCCTACTATCCCTATAAAAAAATCTATTTGCCTGGAATTTATTGAGTAGTTATTTTTTCCAGAAAGTGAATATTGCTATACACATCGAATATGCTATAATCTAGCCCTAAAAAGAAATAACTAATATTGGAGAAAACAATGCCAGCTTTTATAAAAACAGGTAAAAAATTAAAAAAAATAAGTCAGAAAGAGTTCAAAAATGAGTTGGAGCTTCACAAGCTCATTGATAGTAATCTGGAAGAGATTTTCAATATACGTTTTATTAAGGATGAACACATAACTGAAAAACATGGAAGGATAGAAACTCTTGGTATTGATGAGAGTGACAGACCTGTAGTAATAGAGTATAAAAAAACAAAAGACAAGGGGCAATTAGTTCAAGCAAACAGATATATAACATGGATAAGACAAAATCCTGACTCTTTTGAATTAATGGCAAGAGAAAATTTAGGCAAAATTAATCCTATTGATTTTAGCAATCCAAGAATAATGTGTCTTGCTCAAGAATATAGTATCAATGATAAATGCCTGGCTCTTTCATTAGGAGCAGAGTTATGGAAGTATCGGTATTATAAAAATGGTATGTTAATGATTATAAGGGAGGAAGAACCAGAACAACTTATAAAAGGAAAGAGGGGAAAGGCAACAATTAAGAAAATTGGAAGACAACCAAGACCTGCCCGAACAGTAGAAGAGCACCTGAAAGGAGCATCAGTAGAGGTTAAAAAACTTTTCCACCTTCTAAATGACAAAATAATGGGAATAAGTTCTGAAATAGAAAGATACACTACGAAAACAGAAATATTATATAAAACATCATCGAATATTGCCTGCATTGCAATTCAAAATAAAAAGGATGGCATTAAATGTCTGTTAAGAACAGAAAAAGACAAAATGAGAGACCCAAAAAGATTAACCTCTAAAATCCCTAAAAGATTTAATTATGGGAATATTACAAGGTCGCTTTTCATATCTCCTAAAAAAATAAAAAACAAAAAATATACCATTGATGATGTTATGGATGTTATTGTTCAATCGTATAATGCAACTCAATAGGATGATTGGGAGATATATCTATGGGAAAATTTGCCATCGATTTTGAAAAACTATCTTCTATTTCTGCAAAGAAAGCCATAGAACGTATCAATAATTCCTATAAAAAGAAATTATGTGATATAACACTCTACGATCTTATATTTGAAACAAAAACCAAAGCCCTAAAAAGTAGAAAAGGAGTGTATCTTTTTTTCTCATCTAATAATAAATGCTTATATGTGGGAAAATGCTCAAGCAGGCACTTCATTACAAGAATTCCAGCTCATATAGCTCTTGGAGATGAAGCATGGATGAACACATTATTAAAGAAAACAATGGGAGGAGGCAACCATAGTATTGTGGAGTATCAAAAATATGCCAATAAAGCCAAGAAGATTGGATTGCTTTTAATTCCTGTAAGTAAGAAAAAAGATATTTTTGTAATGGAAAAATTCTTAAGGATATTTATGCATCCCAAGTTAAATTCCTGTTCCATAAAAATTACAGAAAAACATGAAAACACAATCAACCTGAATGACCCTTTAAATAAAATACTAAAATCATTGAAAACATAAGAACTACCTCACACAATATCGTTCTTCCAGATAATTTTCCAAATCATCTCTCTTAATCCTATAGTATGTCTTTCTATCTCCTACTGACAAATCATATGCTTTAAGTTTTCCTGATTTTATTATTTTATAAATAGTTCCCACATGCATTCCTAATTCATTTGCTACTTGGATAGGTGATAAAAACTCATAACTATTATCATAATTATCTGTCTGTAGGGAGTGTATTAAATCTTCTAAAATTGGTATAGAGGTTTTACTTTTCATATTTTTTCTATTCTCCTGTTTATTATAATATTTCTGTTATTACTATTCTGACTATTTGTTATTAAATCCTTGCTGGAAATAATGGAAAAACTAAATAGTATGGTGGTGATTTTTTGAGGTGGTGAGAAGGCAGATTTTAAGGAGTGTCAGAAGGCAAATATGGAACCTTAAAATAGTCATGTATAAGGGTGGTGTTGCTGAAAATAATTAAAAAATTTTGGCAGAAAAATAGTTGGTTTTTTAAAGACTCATCGAATCTCATCAAAGAGCAATAATAAAAAAAATATTTATTATTTTTGGGACAGAAATTTCGGGAGAATTCACTGATATTTGGGGACAATAGGTTTTTTGGAGTTAAAAGGGGGAAAGTTATAGGTAGGTGTTAGTTTGTGCCACAAGGTATGAAGGAATTTAAAGGTTCATTTAAAGGTTTGGTATTAAGATATCTACCAAGTAGTAGGATCATCTGCATCCCAAAGGTATTCTTTAATAAAAGTAAAAACATCTGCTAAATCTACTGTCCCACTTCTATTTATATCAGAATAGTCATTAGGATCTGTAGGATTACTCCCTACATTAATACCTGTTTCACCAAAATTAGTGGATAAAATAGAAAAATCTTTTAGATTAACTTTTCTATCTCTGTTTAGGTCGGAGTAGTTGAAAACAAAAATATTTTGGGTATCATATACTCCTGTTGTTGTTCCAGCAACATCGTCAATATAGAAATCACCATAAGGAGTTCCATCACCATAAGTTCTACCATCACTGACAATAACATATTTAATATCTGCAACAATATCATTAGAATCACTAACATCACCTAAAAATAGATTTTTCCATTCAAAATTAGTATCATCATACATTCTAAATCTTAAATAATTATCAGCATCTGCAGAAGTTCCATTTTTATATAAATCTAAATTAAAATCAGTTGTGCTGTCTGGATCTCTTGCATCAACCATTAATTGATGCCCAGGAATATTAAAATAAGTATGTAATATATTAGGGTTTCCACTATTATAAGTACTATCGCAGCAAGTATCAAAATCGTCAGTAGCTCCTTCTAAATATTTAATATAAGCAGAACTAGATGTAACATCATCGCTCCTATTATAAACTCTCAATTTTCCAACAGAGGCAAAAATACTCCCCACCATCCCCACCAATGCCAAAACTATCAAAAAATAAAATAAACTATTTCTCATCATCCTATTCTCCCTACTCCAACCACTCACTCATAAATTCTAATAAATCATATAAATCTACAAAACCATCACTTGCTCCAGCAGGACCAGTAGTATCTGCAAGATAATTCCCTATTGGTTTTCCATAGTCTTTTGCTAATATAGAAAAGTCTATAAGATTTATATTCCCATCATTGTCGAAATCACATTCATTATTATAACTAAAACTTACTTCTAATTTATGAGAAGGGTAAAGAGTGCCTCCATCATTAATAGTATTGCTTACTGTAATAACAATTAGTTGTCCTGATTCATGCATATTCCACGAATTATAATCTGTAATATCAGTATAAGTATACCCTCCACTACCATCACTAATTCTTTGAGTTAATTTAGCATTAACTTTTTTACCTTGCATATTATTTTCAGAAAAATAAACACCTATTTGCTGACTAATATCTGTTGGAGTTGGTCCCGTTAAATCTCTTCCAGTTATATAAATTATTTTAGAATCCATATTTTCAGCAATCTCTCCATCCCTCCTTAGCTCTTGACCGTCTGTGAATACATAAAGATCCACCATTGGTGAAGGTCCAAAATTATAACCTGCATCTGTATTATGTATAGTATGATGAACTATATCAGATTCAGAAGAATTTGCTCCAGTTGCAGTAGCAGTTGTCCTTAATCTACCTGCCTCTGCACTCCCCACTCCCACAACAGCAACTAACAATATAACTACAGCTACTTTTCTCATTACTTTCTCCCTAATCTATTTAAGGCACACTACTCCAACCACTCACTCATAAACTCTCTCAAATCCCACATATCTACTACTCCATCAGGAATACCATACTCTCCTGTAATATCTCCTACATACTGACCTTGAGGTTTATCCCAATCTTCTGCTAACATTGAAAAATCTTCTAAATCTATTTCTCCATTGTCAGATAGGTCTGCAAGTTTTCTTGTTCCTATGGTTAAAACTCCTTCTCCGTAGGGAGTGCTTGTTGTGTAGGTTCCTGTAGGTAAATCTATCAGGGGAACTACTCCACTATTTTGAGAAATTGCTTTTCTTACATCCACTACAGAGCTGTAGGGAAGTAAGGAAGATTGGAAGAGGATTTGTTTGTCTGAAAAACTACTACTCCCAAATGTAAAAGTAAGCCAGTTGTTTGGTTCATCTCCTGAAGAGATTATTCCATTATAAATAAATTCTAAATCTGATGGGGAATTAGTATCTTCTGGGAGATAATTTTTCCATAGATTTGTTCCATTAACTACTGCACGTATTGCAGATAGGTTTAATTGGTAAAAATTTTCTGTTTGATCCCAAGTATCAATTCCATCAGAAATTCCTGGAGCCAATGAATCAGGATAATGTAAAACTTTAACATAATTATTGTTAGATTTTGATTCTAAAAAATTATTTATTTCTATAGATCCTTTGTTACTTGCTTCCACCAGTCCCACCACAGCCATACCTATCAAAAAATAAAACAAACTATTTCTCATTATCCCCATCTATCCATTTCTCCATTTCCCCCCTACAAAATATCCTCCTATTTTCAGTGAGATTAAAAGATGCCTCCTCAAGGTGAAAAACTAATCCTTGCTTCACAATCACAGTATCATACCAAATCTATCTTAAATTTCAAGGTATTTTTACCTTGCAAGCCCAATTTCCCCCTATTTTTATTCCAGGCAACTCAAAATTTCATCATTAATAGTGTAAAGTTCAGGGTATTTCAAAATTACCCTTAAAACCTTCATTATTGCGCAGATATCGAAGTATGAATTTTGACAAGTATGACAGTAGTCATAATTTACAGTGTTTGAAGCTTGATCTACAAGCATCGAAGGAATACTTCGGCAGTATCCCCATCGATATCCCAATATTTCAAGTTGGTCGGACGAATTTTTCCTTCAACAAGTGTAAATGCAAAGATATCACTTTCAATTTTGTTGAGAATATCTAATTTCTCCCTTGCTATTGATTCCAGTTTTTGACGATCAGTTTCGATGTTAGGGTTAAGGTGGTGGTAATCATCCCTTGTTTGCCATATCTGCAAGAAATAATCCTTTACTTGATCTGAAATAAATTTCCGTGAAAACAATTTATGGATATTTTTTTCAAATTGCTTTTCTGACTTCCATCCATTTCTAATACACAGAAACTTGACCAATGCCTCTGTTACTGCTTGGACAAGTGAAATACATCCAAAGAAATGCCCATCACGGAACAAGTCTATGCACTCAGCCGATACTGATGAGAAATGATGGTATGCTGTAATTGGGTGAGGTTTTACTTCTAAGTATCGTCTGATACGATCAGGTAAAGTCTGTTCAAATAATTGCCTCAAGGTGTCTTCAGCTAATCTTTTTTCTATGTTTTCATTTTCTGCCATAATATACCTCCTTAATCAGTCTTGAAGAATATTATAGCACTCGACAAAACTTTTCTTGAAACTGAAAGGAACTCTAATCTTTGTTGACGAGCAGTATCTCTACCAGATTGTAGTATCTCTTTAACATTATCAATATGGACATCAGGAAATATATTTTCCCACAAACACTCGAGAAAATCAATCGCATGGTTAGAACTATGTGGATACTGTCCTGAGATTGCCCATGTTACATTTCTTACGATCAAGCTCATCACTCTTCTAGGGTCTACATTTTCACGATCAGTTCTTATATTTTTTAAAAAATCTTCTAAACCCTTTCTGTCTTTCAAAACAATCTGATATCGATCTTTTTCGGAAATGATATCATCAGGAATTTGAATATAATCACATAGTGAACTTTCTTTGAACGAGTAGAGATTGCAGTAACTAGAAAAAATTGACTTACCTAACAACTGATTTTGTTTGAAAAAGAAAGAAGTTATTTTTATTAGTTCAATATCAATATTAATTTTATTAGGAGACCTCCATTCATAGAACTGATTTTCATCTGGCCCCCAAGTTATTTCATATTGATCTGATGGCAACTCTTTCATTAATTCATTAGTTATTAGATCCTTTGCTTCAGATTTATCATCCGAATACACGATGAGTATATCTATATCTGACTCTTGTTCTTTGGGATGTGCTCTGGAAAGAAAACCTGACAAGTATCTAGATATACTTCCAAAAACACCAACATGAAGGATATTAGGATTGATTTCGGCAGAACTAACGATTTTACTTAGAACATGCTTGACTCGGAAATCTATATTGTCATCGCGGCAAATTGAAAGATATTCTTCAATATTTTTTATACTTATAATCTGTGAATAGCTTTGAAGAGAATTAAAGTATTTCTCAAGAAGATTAAATACTCTTTTGCTATGAGATACCAAAGCAAAGTTGACCATATTAGTTCCGAGCAATCGAAGATGATCCAAGCCCATCATAGAAATATGCCGATTGTTTTTATTGTAAAGCAATAAGTTGATTCTGGGTATAACTGCATGAACTAATCTTGGGAAAAACAGAGGGTATTTTGATAATACTTTCAAACTAAGATCTACATTTGAAGAGATTTTATCAAAAAGCAAGGTGATCCATTTCTGTTCATACTGTTGGGTTTCCAAAATCATTAATCTTGAAAACTTTAGATTAACATCAGATTTAACATTACTTAGTTTATCAGTTGCCATGTCCTGAAGCTCATTTCTAGGAAAAATATGAGTTGATTGTAATGTCCCCCCTTTTAGTGAAGCTTCTTCATATATTTTTTCTGCCATCATACAAGCTTTGTTCGAATCAAAGAACATTCTGGGAATGTAGTCAAAAAGACCTTTTATTACAAAAAATAAAAACACTGCAATGCCAATGGACAATAACGTTAATCCATACCAAGTTGATTGGCCAAAAAAAACACCAAAAGCAGCCATTATTATACTAATGCCCAGTAGAGTTATATCTTTCATATCTTTCTCCTATATAATTGCTATGTATAATTATCCTGAAATAGTATAAGACGACTATCGTATTGTGTCAATTTCAAGTTCTAAAAAGGTATGATAAAAATTATCTTCTCTTTTCCAGGCAAATCAAAAAATAATCCTATAAATCGTAAATAATCAATATCCATCAGCCCACCTTGATAATTGAGCAGATAATAAGGATTTCAATGAACCTGAGCCATAAAGAATGAAGTAAAATTGATTTTTAATGATTTGAGGGAAAAATGAGCAAAAAAATAACAGCCATTTATTGTCGAATTTCGACAGCACAACAAAAACTTGATAGTCAGATCGATGAACTCAACAGATGGGTCGATGTTCATCAGCCCGACAAGGTGAGGTGGTATAAAGACAAATATACAGGAAAATCGATGGATAGACCATCTATGGTTAAACTTCTTGATGATATTCATAATGGGAAAATCAATACTATCTTGATTTGGAGGTTAGACCGTTTAGGAAGAACAGCAAGTGGTTTGACAAAGCTCTTTGATGATTTGCAGAGGTATAAATGCAATCTGATTAGTCTGAAAGACCATTTGGATTTGAGCACTCCAGCAGGCAGATTGAACGCTTGTATAATTGCTTCTGTAGCTTGCTATGAGACAGAGGTTAGGGCAGAACGGGTAAAAGCAGGTCAAGCATCAGCAAAAGCAAGGGGTAAAAAATGGGGTGGTAGTAAGAAAGTTATGAAGAAAAAGACGAAAGCAAAAGTTAATGCTGTATTGGCTTTGATAGAGCAGGGAGTTAGTAAGGCAGAGATTTCGAGGAGTGTAGGGATTTCAATTCCTACTATTTATTCTATAGTAAGGGAGAGCAGTAAGTAATTGCCTTACTAAGTATATGGACACTCCAATGTACGCTCACCATCTTCTAGTGTAATTGATTCCAACAGTAGAAGAACAGTGTGGGCAATTAACTTCTTTGTCAAAATTACGCCAACTAAAAATATTTATAGACCCAATACACTTAGCAATTCCGATTTCCTTAATTCTCTTTCCATCAGGAATTACTACCTCAAAAATTTCATTGCATATGTCACAAGAAATTGTCTTTATTGCCATAACCTAACTCCTTTCAAAGTCTCTTTACCCACTACCTCTCCTCAATTTATAGTATCATACCAAAATCATCTTAAATGGCAAGAACTTTTCAAGAAGAACTACCTATCCACCCAAATTATAACCTTCTAAGCCAAAAACAGCACATCAAAATGGAATATCATCTTCTACTGGAGGAACACCAACAGGAGCAACTCCCATCCTCTTTGCCTTTTCGACTACCCCCATATCCAAAATATCCTTCATTTCTGCCTTCAACAACATCAAACATACTTTCAAAAAATCTATTACCATCCCAAAAACTGTTATAAAATTGCCAGGGGAAATGGTCAAAAACACTACTCAGAACAGGTGAAAATAGGGGGGGGTAGGTCGATAGGTTCGATGAGTTTAAAGGTTATTTAAAGGTTAAAGTATTAAATTGGTTGTGGGTAGGTTAAGAATTTTGACTATTCGATTGTTCTTCCATCCCTGCTTCTATCTTTTCCAATCTCTTTTTCTCTCTAAGAAATAATAGATATATCCCAGGACCAAATGCCCATAGCAATACAGTTGCTCCGAAAACCAATCCTGCATAAGAACCCCTTGTACAATAACAATCATCCTCACGAGTAGTGAATATGGGAATAGAAATAAGTAACTCTAAAATACTACCACCAATCAACCCTTTTATTATTCTACCTGACCATTTGATATAGTCTCTTTGATAAAAATATATACTGAAAATAATTGACCATATTATCCATAGGACGAGTGGAACTGATAAAAGAAAAAAGCTTGGGTTATCTTCAAAGAATTTATCTGTGGCTAAGTCGCAAATAGAAAATATAAAAGCCACTGATAAAAGAGATACTGCAAATGCAACACCAAAGACAGCCCTTTTCATAGGCTTGCCTGTTTTTTGGGTTTTGACCTTCCAATGTTTTTTGGAGGAAAGCAAAAGCCATTGGGTAAATATAAATAGACCAAGGTAGACCGTGGACATAATACCAAAACAAAGATCGTCATTCGAAGATGCTATTTGTTTAAAAATGTAGTATAAATAACTTGTGAAAAGAGAAGGGGTACCCATTAAACCAGCTGTTAAGCCAAAATGAATACCTAACAAATAGAAAACACCTGCTCCTATGCACAGAACCCACAGAACAAATAAACCCCACCTTATAATTTTGCCTATTTTTTTAGGATGTGCCATTTTATACCCCTTTTTCCAATCCTCTTGGTAGTTATACCCATATCTAAATACATTATATGTATTTAGATATTGTTATCAAGGGGGAAGTGTCAAGGTTTGGTGGTGCTGGTGGCTATATTCCCTCAAGCCAATGCTCTGCTAATATTGATAAGTCGATAAGATCGACTTTTTTATCAAGATTAATATCTCCTACAGGATATATTTTCAATGCCGTTTAGGGTTGGATTGACAGTTTGTTTTTGCTTGACGTGGAGCGAGATAAGTTTACAATCCTTTTATGTTTGTCTTTTAGGGATACCGAAAGAGAAAAAGATGAGAAAGTATATCTCAGCCATTTTTTTTGTTCTTGCTCTAAATTTTGGGGGATGTGCACTAAAAGATCGATCTAACATAGACAAAGCATATGAATTTGCTTCCAGGATTAGCAAAGAGGACCCGAATGAATTCACAAAACAAAAAGGTAAAAAATCAATTGTATACCACGACAAAGATCTAACCGTAGCCAACTGGGGTAGATTCGGTTTCTGGCCTACTAAGGGTAAAGGACTTTATATCCAAATAAAAACTGATGGATTATCAGTTAGTGAATATGACTGTGATCATATGAATCAACTTTCTAAAGGAGATTATAATCTTTCTCAACTTAAAGGTAGTTCCTTTGATTATACGAATAATAAAAAGGTTGGAGAAAGGATCATTATATCTAATGATGGTAAAATGGTATGTTATATTAGATCTAATGGTAATTGGAAAAAGACATGTTATGATACAAGTAAAATTAAAGGAGGGATGAAATTTGAATCATTCCCTACACTATCTGAAAGGATCGTGGGGGAAGAAGAAGTTTTATCTTTCTTAGAATTAGTTGGTAAAATTAGAAAAAGGTACCAATAAATCAGAGTTTCTTTACTTTAACTCCCAATCTACTAAGGCTACTCCTACTGATTACAAATTTGAGCAAGGAATATTTACTACCCCCATCAAAATTACTAATATTATTATTTTCATCTATCCATTTTCCAAAATAATTATTTACTAATTATTATCCTCCAACCAGTGAATACTCATAATAGAATAATCTATTAGATCTACTTTACAATCCCCATTTATATCTCCTGCTATAGGAATTTCACATGGAGTAGTATTAAAGTAAGATTTACTTGCTTCGACAGTAGCTCCATATGCTCCCATGTTGACTATTCCTCCATTAGGGTATGGTTCCCAGGATATAGGAGTTAGGGGGTCTCCTGCATCAATGCAGGGGCTTGTGTAGTTGTCTTGGAGCCAAGTCTGGGTAGTTGGGTCGTATCTTCCTGCTTGGGATTGTAGGTGGTAGTCATTGTTGTCTGGGTCAACGAAGTTAGGGTCGATGTCGATGTTGCCATTGAGCCAAATCAGAAAACCACCAGTGTCGTCTATGCCAGTCAAGCCGCCCTGCACATTACAGTAGTTAAGTGTTACATTTTGTGTAGATCGACTAGATATATATATTTCACTTGGGGCTGAATTATCCCAGAAGACAGAGGATGACAAAAACAAACTGTCCGAGGCTGTGACTATTGTTGCTATTGCTCCTCCATAATCTGCTGCTATATTATCGCTAAAAGTGCAATTCACAATTACCGTCTCACCACCACCAGAAGAATGAGAACTACCAAATTGTAATGCTCCACCCCACCTGGCAGTGTTTTTTGAAAATAAACAATTTCTTATATTAGGACCGCTAGAGGCCGAAACTCGAATAGCTCCACCATAGTGAGATGAACCGTTTCCAACAAATCTACATTTATCTATTATGGGATCTGCCCAAGCAACACAAATTGCACCGCCGTCCGCACCCCCTCCAGCATAGTTTCCAGTAAACAGGCAGTTTGTTATTATGGCTGGTCCACTGCACCGTATTGCCCCCCCTCCTTGGCCTACTGTGGCCCCATGAGTAACATCAGCTTTATTGTTTCGGAAAATGCAGTTTTTCACTATCCCATCGTAAATATACATCCCTCCTCCACTATTGTTGGGAAACTCATCTTTTATAGCAGTAGCATTACCATAGGTGATAGTAAAACCATCAATAACAGCAGTATTGTTGGTAATAAAACCTGTAACCACATGATAACTGTTCTCACCATTATTAGTGAAACCTACATCATCCCCCTCCAAATCCCCACTCAGCACTGTTTCATACAAATCCCAGTCCCTATCATTTGGATCTACTTCACCTACCCCTGCATAACCACCTAACAAAGCCACCCCATTAACCAACTGAAAAGTAGCTTCCCTGTCACCTGTCCCATTTGGATCTACAGTAGTTTCATCTGGTCTATAAGTTCCTTGTCCTACCCATATTTCACCTACATTAGGATCAGAACTTGCATTAGCCAATCCTTCCTGCAAATACTTATAAGCATTCCCCCAACTATTACCATCCCCACCAGAACTATCATCATCTACATAAATAATTTTTGCAGAGCAAGGAATAACTACCACCAAAACTAATAGAACTAATAACTTTTTCATCACTATACCTCCTAATAAAATGTTTACATAAAAAAACCCAGCAATATAGAACCTATCTATATCTACTGGGTCGTTGTTTCTTATCCATCATCTCTCCCTTACAATCCCCCCTGACATTATTGAGCCATTATATCCTACCAAAGTTATCCCCTTTGTCAAGGGAAAAATACTCATCCTTACGGCTCAATATCCCTGTTTTAGTCTATTTCCTATCAATCGAAATTGAATAAGGGTGAAACACATTCACCCTTATTCCCTACATACTATCGATATATCAGAAAATCCAGACAACCACTTTATTATCCTTATAGAGCATAAGTGATGAAATTCCAGGCAAATGAATTTTTAATTCTGTCGATTAGAAAGGAGTATCGATCTATGGAAGAAAAGACAATTCACGAGATAAATGACTACACAGCACCCTCCTTAATAGAACATTTTATAGGGCAAGAACGAGTTAAACAGTTGGTCAAAACGGCACTGGAAGCATCGTGGATGGATGGGAACCGTCTGCCTCATATGATCTATTCTGGCCCTCCAGGAGTGGGGAAAAGCCAACTGGCTTCCATACTAGCCAAAGAGACAGGAGTCGAACTAATGGAACAACTGGCTCAGAACCTGTCAGGAATTTCTGACGTGCAGGGATTTCTCTTACAGGCAAAAGAAAGATCAATTCTCCTCATAGATGAGATAGACCAACTAGGAAAGATTCAGCAGGTTACACTATTACGTGCCCTTGAAAATGGAAAGCTGTTTTTGACCAGTGGTCATAAGAAAAAAACAACCACTATTAAATTAGAACCTTTTACACTGATTGCCTGTACGAACTTTCCTGAATGTTTATTAAAACCATTACAAGATCGTTTTAAAATGACATTGCCGTTTACATGGTATTCAAAGGATGAAATTAAAACTATCCTGAAAAATAGAGTTGTTCATTTGAAATGGGATGTCGAAGAGGAAGTCTATGAACAGATAGGCTTACGGAGTCGAGGCACACCTCGTATTTCTCTAAAAATATTAGAAAGTATTCGTAGAACAGCCAGAGCCAATGGAGACACAACAATAACTCTCCACCATTTGAACTTAACATTAAAAATGGAGGGTATTGATTCTTTGGGACTTACTATTGATGAAAGAAAATATTTATCAATTGTGAATGATCATAACAACTTAATTAGATTGAATGTAATAGCCACTTGCTTAGGGGTGAGTAGTCGAAGTGTCAGTATAAACGTTGAACCTTACCTGATACGAATTGGACTTCTGACAAAAGATCCTCGAAATGGATGTCGTGTTCTAACCAACAAAGGAATGAAGCATATTACAGAAAATCCTGTGGAGTAAAATACTATGGACAACTCACTACCTGAAATAGTTAGTATTAACCAACTCTGC